>Ga0209208_10000217_pt1 | contig 69048 bp, 50 predicted proteins | sample S1TSphfallax_3_FD_187694 | JGI IMG/M metagenome (GOLD analysis project Ga0209208, IMG submission 187694) | Host-associated microbial communities from peat moss isolated from Minnesota, USA - S1T2_Fd - Sphagnum fallax MG (SPAdes) (version 2) | ecosystem: Host-associated > Plants > Peat moss >... | reverse complement strand
GAGCCGGGAGCTATGAGCTCTCAAAGCCTGGGAGTCTAAACCATGACAATTTCAGGACTCCTCCTTGGGAGTCCTGGGAATAAAAGCCATTTGGATGCAGGTTTGGTAGAGCAACGCAAAGGGTACTATATGGGGGAAGGTGGTGGCTTCCCTCGAATCCGGACCAAGATGAGCTCGAAAGTGAGAAAGAGCAATGACGCTCGGTCCTATTCACCCCGGAACAATTGGAAGTCCTCTTCAAGATGAATAGGCCCGACTTTAGTGAGTTGGTTGCGGCCCTCAAAGGGGGGTCATCCAAAAATGCGGGATATCAACCGGCCAAGCTCGAAAACTTTGATGGTGCCCGCGATTGAAAGGTTGTGGATGCTTGGCTTGCGGAGATGGAGGATTATATACATGCCGCCAAGGTTGGACGACATTCGGCCGTGGAGCTTGCCCAATCCTACTTGAAAGGCTATGCCGCCACATGGTGGAGGACAGTGAAACAAGAGGAAGGGAGGAGCCATGGCTACACTTAGGAGTTCTTCAAGGATCGCGTTGAGACCGAATTTGTCCTGAGGAATTTCGACTACATCTCGAGGTGCAAACTTCGTGACCTTGTGAATACCACAAATGAAAATTTGAGGCAATATGTGAAGGCTTACTCCGAACTCATGCTTGAGATCTGGCACATGCATGAGTTGGATTGTGTGTGCCAATTTGTGATGGGGCTTCCAACTTGGGCCAAGCGAAAGCTTGAGGAAAATTGGCCCTCTTCATTATCCGAAGCCATCACGAAAGTGGAAGGCTTCTTGGATGTGGGGCGGGGCAAAAAATCCGGGTTCAAGAAGGACAACAAGTTCCTTCACAAGAAGCCAGGGCATGAGGGAAAATGGAACCGAGGGCAAGGAAGCCCAACAAAAAATAAGCCCAAACAATTCCAACGCTCGGGGTTCAAACCCAAAGGGTATTTTGTGAAGAAAGGGGCCCCTTTTAAAGGGAGCCAACCTAAGGGAGATGTTGGGGTGAAACCCAAAGGAGGATGTTTCAATTGCAACGAAGTGGGGCATTACTCCAAAGATTGTCCCAAGTCCAAGATGGGGAATGGGGGCTCTAAGGTAATTGCCCTTAATGCCAACGTAGCCCAATCTGAATGCAATCGACTTATCTTCTTGAAGGGGAAGGTTGCTAAGCGGGATGTGTTATGTCTTTTGGACATAGGGGTTTTTCACAACTTCATAACCCGGGAAAGCACTGAAAGGATGGAGCTCCACTTGGAGGAGCTTAAGGCACCCATCGAGGTGCACTTCGCGGATGGGGTTCCCCATCCCACTACGTTACAAGCAAAAGAGGTGCCTCTTCAATTAGGAAATTGGAGAGGAAAGGTGGACTTGCTAGTTTCCACCTTGGGTGGAATGGATTGCATTTTGGGAATGGAGTTCATCACCCAAAACAATGTGCTTATAGAAGGGCACAATAGGTTAGAATCCCATCTAAAAGTGGGATTGTGCGGGTGAAGGCACATGAATTACCTTGTGTGAGTGGACCAACCATCCACTTTATGTTAGGAAAAGCCTAGGAAAAGGAATGTGTGGGAGGCTATGGCACGATGTGTGTTATGTGAGTGTTGGACGAGTTTGAGCCCAAGGAAGTCACTAAGTTGGTGACTCCCTCCAAGTGCATAAAACGAGTTTTCGAAGAATTCCCGGATGTGATGCTCAAAGAATTGCCTGAAGACCTGCCCCCGAGAAAACGAGTTGATCATGCGATTGAAGTGATGCCGGGACTAGCACCTCCTGCCAAGGCCCCATATCGAATAAACTATGAGGAGTTGAAAGAGGTTAAGATTCAGCTCAAAGAACTCATCGCCAAAGGTTATATCAAACTAAGTAAATCACTATATGGGGCACCCGTCCTTTTTGTTCACAAGAAGGATGGGACGTTAAGGATGTGCGTGGATTATAGAGCCCTCAACAAGGCAACGGTGAAGAACCGGTATCCTTTGCCTCGAATCGATGATCTATTTGATCGTCTCTTGGGAGCCAAGGTTTTTAGCAGGATTGACCTACGTTCGGGGTATTACCAAATTCGGATTGTGGAAGGGGATGAAGAAAATACCGCTTGCTGCACGAGGTATGGCTCATACGAATTCTTGGTGATGCCTTTTGGGCTCACCAATGCACCCGCCACATTTTGCACTCTCATGAATGACATTTTCCAGGAATGGCTTGATGACTTTGTGGTCGTCTACATAGATGACATTTTGATCTATAGTGGCTCCTTGGAGGAGCATGCGAACCACCCCCACAAGGTGTTCCAAAGGCTAAGGGACAACAAATTATATGCCAAGCTTGAGAAGTGTGAATTCGGGGTGACGGAAGTGAACTTCCTTGGACATAAGATAACTCAAGAAGGTTTGAAGATGGACGATCACAAGGTTAAGGCAATTTTGGATTGGGAACCGCCTAAGTCGGTTTTGGCCTTGAGATCCTTTCTAGGATTGGCCTCTTATTATCACAAGTTCATCAACAATTTTGCGAAGATAGCCGCACCTTTAACAAACCTCTTGAAGAAGTCCGCCATGACGTACAAATGGGAAGGAGCATGTGACAAGGCCTTTGAAACCTTGAAAGGCATTTTGGTGAAGGCCCCAATGTTGAAGTTACCCGACTTTGACAAGGATTTTGAGATCCATTCCGATGCCTCCAACTTTGTAATTGGAGGAGTCTTAGTGCAAGAAGGAAAATCGGTGGCATTTGAGAGTAAGAAGTTGAGCAAGACGGAGCGAAGGTGGCCAACACATGAGAAGGAAATGTGGGCCGTCATACATTGTCTCAAGACTTGGGGCCATTATATAGGCTCCAAAGATGTGGTGGTGTGGACCGACAATGTGACCTTGAAGTACTTCGCCACTCAACCCAAGTTGTCATCAAAACAAATGAGATGGCAAGAGACATTAGCATTGTTCAATGTGGACATCCGGCACAAGCCCGGAAAGGAGAACATAGTGCTGGATGCATTGAGCCGAAAACACCAACTTAGGATGGTGTATGTGGGGGAGACGAAACTTCAAAAGGAAGTTTAACTAGTAAGTCGTCGGGATGCATTTGCCAAAGAGGTGAGACAAAACATTCAAAATGGAGCCAAGTCCCACTTCCATTTGCGAAATGGATTATTGTGGTACAAACAAAACCCATTCTATGTGCCGGAAGGGAAAATGAGGGACACCATCTTGAAGGAATGTCATAATGGACCGCTTGCGGGCCATGGTGGTGCAAAGCGCACCACAACATTCCTAAAGAAGTCCTATTATTGACCCAACTTGAAGGATAGTGTAGAGGAGTATGTGAAGACTTGTTTAACTTGCTAACAAAATCGGACCTTCAACAAGAAGCAAGCGGGTTTGTTGCAACCTTTACCAATTCCCGAAGGGCCGTGGGAAAGTGTGTCCATAGATTTCATGGTGAGCTTACCCCTGGAGACCCTTTTCTTGAACCCATACGTGTTTCTGCAAGTCGCATAGTTATAGGTTTGTCGGGAAATATACGTATCCATATTTTTCCACCGTGCCATCAAGGGGATTTGATGCCATCATGGTGGTGGTGGATCGATTTAGCAAGATGGCACACTTCATTCCCACAAAGGATGAGGCCACGGCCCAAGAGATAGGAAGGTTGTTCTTCACACATGTATTCAAGCACCATGGCCTCCCAAAAGACATAGTTTCGAATCGAGACCCAAAGTTCACAAGCAAGTTTTGGCGAGCCTTGTGGAAGTGTATGGGGTCAGAACTCAAGATGAGCACTTCGTTCCGCCCCTAAACCGATGGACAAACCGAGAGGGTCAACTTGGTGATCCAACAATTCTTAAGGAATTATGTGACGGCGGACCAACAAGATTGAGTGGACCATTTAGAGTTAGCCGAGTTTTGTTACAATAACTCGGAACATTTCGCAAATGGGTCCACCCCATTTCAAATGGTGATGGGCAAGTCACCAATTATGCCCATGACTTGGGTAGCACAAGGATAACCCCCGAGTGATGCAAGTGAGGAAGTGCCAATGGTCACACAACTTGATGAAGAAAGGCGGCGCTTGTGGGAGGTGGCCAAGGCCAACTTGGAAAAGGCGCACAAAAGGTACAAGGATTTTGCGGATAAGCCCCAACGAGAGGTGAAGTTTCAAAAAGGGGACGAAGTGTGGTTGAACATCAAAAACTTCTGGTTGCCAGAAGGTTTAAATCATAAGTTCTTGGGCCCATATGCGGGCCCATTCAAAGTGTTGGAAAAGAAACTTTCCGACATTTATAAGTTAAAACTACTGGAAAACCTTAGAGTTCATCCCACATTTCATATGTCTCTTTTGAAGCTCGTCTCCTGTGATGCCTCAAGGCCTAATCGAGAGTACAACTCAAGGCCCCCACCCGACTTGGTTCATAATGAACCAGAATTTGAGGTGGGGGCCGTGCTCAAGTCAAGGCAACTAAGAGGATGAAAACGGGAATACTTAGTTAAGTGGAAAGGATACCATCCAATAGAGGCATCTTGGGTGAATGAATCCGACATGGAACATGCCCAAGAAGCTATAGAAGAATTCCACACTAGACCGGCAAAGAAGAGACATAGAATGTGATGAGGACATCACCTTTCTTTTAGTGGGGTAGAGTGTCACATAAAATGTACCACATCAAGTTGCAAGTGAAGTAAAGGCTAAAAACTTCTAAGAGCAATCACGAGAATTTTGTATAAGTGTAAATAGGGTTGTCAAATGGCATTGGACAAATGGGACTATCTTGCGTAGGCCCAAATCAAAATCGGACTCCTACCTTGGGGTTGAAAAAACTCGGCCCCGAAAGAGGAGGCAAACAAGGTGAGCTTGCGGGGACATGCACATGCTTTAAGTGCATCCCAAAGGGTTGGTTGGTAGTGGTAGCCAATGCGGGAAGTCATGACCCCGTTCGCGTACTTTAATCGTGTAGCTTGGGACTTAGGTTTTTGCAAAACCCAAATGTCGTTTCTCGTACCTTAATAAGCAAACCTTTTAATTAAGGCTTGATTATTGTGATCAAGGCGCAAGGTTGGGAAAGGAGTCATGTCAAGTAGCTTAGGTCAAGAGTAGACTTGACTTGGGTTCTTCATGAGGGGAAAAATAAAATAGTTTCCTCCCAAATGAGGGTTTCGTCAATTAGGTTAATTTAGGTCTTTTGACGAAGCATTGAAAGAGGGCTTGTGAGGGACCCTCTTGGACTTGTCAAGAAAGTGTTAGAAACTTGGGGACGCCTAAGTTAGCTTGAGACAAGGTCCAGCCACAAAGTGGCAAAGAATGGCCAGGGATCCAAAAGAAAGCAATTGCAATTGTGAGAGAAAATTATAAGTGTCAATGAGAACATTGACCTTTTCTTCTAGTGGGGGAGAGTGTCGCAACCCCACGTTGAGGCAAGTGTGAGGATGAGACTCGCACTCCCAAAAGTGGGAACTTGGAGTCCTCCAGGACTCCCGCAACTTCAAAGCTCGATTATAGACGTCAAAACACCTTGCCTTGAGGTGTTTTTTATACTATTGGAAAGTTCTTGAAGTTTAAATGTCGAAAATGGCCTCGCATGAGCCATTTGGACATTTTCAGCACAAGTTATGGTTGAAAGAAGGGCCGGGAGTCAAAGTGCCAGTTTGACTCCCGACCACAAAAAGTCTGGAATTGACCCGATTCCAGTGTGTGCAGATGAAGTGCAACACACCGTTGGAAAGCTCTTGAGGAGATATACAAGTTTGTTTCAAACCTCATCCCAATCCGAGGTCTGAGTTGGGAGCTATGAGTTCTCAAAGTCCTGGGAGTCCAAACCGAGACATTTTCGGGACTCTTCCTTAGGAGTCCCAGGAATAAAAGCCATTTGGATGCGGGTGTGGTGGAGCAATGCAGAGAACACTATATGGGGGAAGGTGGTGGCTTCCCCTGAGTCCAGGCCGTGGTGAGTCAAGTGAGTCCGTGTTGCCCATGGCTTGTTTCAACACCAAAAGTGTTTCCGAAGGTGAACTAACCAACTTGTGGTTGGTTTTGATGTAGGACCGAATAACTAAGTAGTTGTCCCTCTTCCTAGTCTAATCCCGGAGCTTTTAGCACGCCCCTCTCACCCCTTTTGGTGTTGGAAGCTGGGAGTGGCACCAAGTTCCAACTATTTCCGCTCTTTTACATAGTTGGACCCTTTATGGATCTAACCAGGAACTTAGGGGCGCGTCATAGTCCAAGGTCAAAACACAAATTAGTTAGCACAATATGTACACCTAGTCTAGGGTGCACACCTAAACCCTAAACCTTACACAATTGGATTGTTGTTCACACGACCATAAAACTTGGATCAAATAAATCAAAGATATATGGAGATAATTTGGCCCATATTTTATTTTCATAATAATTTATTTACATAAGGTAAAGGAACCAAGAAAAGAAAAAACTATATATTATTTATAAAATGCATCCATTTTTCTAAGCTGCATTATTAAAAAACATTTTAGCTAGATTAAATCCAAATTAAACATATGCAAGTCACACATCATGGGCATTTATTCTCAATTCAATGTCCAAATGTTATCAACCAATCTTGTGATCTAAGTTTTTGGTCAATGTCATGTGGGTTGCTAAAAGTTGAAAATGTATTATCTTTCAACTTTTGTTCCTTGCATAACTCCTCCATTTTTTGTTTTCGAAATTGAACCTTAGGAAGGGCCAATTTGCAATGGGCCCACTCTTGAATACCATCTACTAATTTCTTCCATGCTTTGCTAATAAAATGCAATGTCAAAAACAATAACAATCTATCCTCCCAAGATGGAATTTTACATATTTGGGGCTAAATGTAATTCAATATGGATCATTTGACAAAATTGTTAAGAATCCCCCATTGCAAGTTCATGACCTTCCACTAATGGAGCAAAATTGCATACAAAATGTAAACAAAATTTGAGTTATACTATTGTAGGCTCAAGGTACGTAATAATGAAACAAATATCTTGTTTAGATAAAATTGATTAGCAATTTTCTTTCTACTAGTTCTACACAAATTATAACTTGTAACAAAAACATACAATATACAAACTCCCCATTATAATGGCCTCAAGCTACATAGATCAAGCCCTATGATGGTCCATAGCCAAATAGTGCAACATCCAAATCTATTCATTATGTTGTTACTACTATTTGCACTTTGTAATAAACCAAACAACAAAAGCACATGTTATATGTACCTACATCAATAGATGCTCACACCTTTGCATTCTTGTTTTAAAATGCTCCAAACCACACAATCATTGTGCCAATGTTCTAGAAAAGAGTAACCTACAATCTGCACAACTTAAAAAATGAAGCCAAATTTGCTTCCCTAGAAAGGACATGACGAAGGTGGGTGATTGTGACATTTGGTGGATCCATACAATAAAGACACAATAAATTTGTGACAATCCATTTTAAATTTTAGGTTTATTGTTTTCAATCCAATTGTCCAAAATCAACAAGATTGAATTTACATAATTCAAAATATGCAATTTGTACATTTTATATTTATTTTAATTCTAGAATGGGGTCTTCCATTTCAGGCTTTAAGAAACATTATTAACAAAAGTGAAATGAAAATATAAAACCATGCCCAATTGTAAATCATTTTTCCTTTTCACATCAGTAGTGGTTTTTTCTTAAAACACTCAAATTATTTTGCCTTTATTATTAAAAAACTTAGAAAATCACATTTTGAATATCAATTTCAACTTAAAGTTGTAAAATTCTAAATGGCCCTATATTTAGATGATATATGTTAACATCATTCACCACAAAAAAAATCACCCAAAAATTCAACCAACAATTTTAATTTTTGAATATATGTACCATTTTTCCAAAGTTTGTGACAAGTATTATTTCGGCACATGTATACCCCATATGTTTAAAATCTTCAATGTTTGTTGGATTTGTTTTTAGCATTGATTAGTTTAAGTCTAAAGCTAATCAAATATATGTAAACTAAGCAAAACGAACCCAATATGTGATGTCAACACCTTACCAAAAATAAAATGCAAAAATATTATACTTGTGATTACAATTATTGGGGGGCTTAGTGTGCTTTCACCTTGATAGAGATTGCTTTGTCTCTTGCATTAAATCTTTTTCACTTTTTGTTAATAACCCACATAATAAAAGCCATCTACTTGCTTACCATACCCCAACTTTAGACTTTTACTAAAGTTGCTAGCTGGCTAGTTATGAAATAAATAAATCGAGCAAGGAAGACTTGCCTTGCAATAGCTAGTCACTATATAGCTTCAATGAATCAATTTTCAAACACCTACATGTTGGAACATGCACATGCACATAAATTGGTAATTATCATTTTCCTTCAGCCAATTTATATGATATGCAAAAAATACACAAAAAGAAATGAATCTATATCCAAATCATGGGTATGGAAAAAAATTAATCTTTGAAACTATTGCCATGAAAAAAATGGGGAAACACATGAAGACATGTGTATAAGCTCACACCATTTCTCCAATATTTGGTTGAGTGTTTCCACAAAGTCATCTTCAACACATAAGCTTGAGAACTTGGCAAATGAAACATGATTATAGGTATAATGCATTTGCAGATTTCAACAATTGAAGACCCAATAAAACATTGAGTTTGTAAAATTTGTGAAGGAGGAGACTTGGTAGGTAGGTAGGTAGGTAAGGTGGCTAGTTGCATCCAAAACACAACATATCTATGTATTTATTACAAGTTAGCACCCATTTGAAGGAACCTTTTTCTTACACCAATGCAATTGTCTAGAAATTACACTCTATAATAATTGAACCATAACCATTTCTAGTAGCAACAATTAGAATTGCTAACCACAACATGAAATATGCATGTTTACAAACAACCATACATAATTATATTCTTTGTCTCTTTGTTTTGGTGTCATAATTGCTAGTGGTTGCAATGCTTACAAACTTTTCAAAAAAGAAAAAGAAAAAGAAAGAAAGACAATTTTATTTTATTTAAAAAAACTTTTGGAAGTCATCATTACAACTATTTTTCCCCCATCGTTTTTTCAATTCTTTACAAAATGTGGTTTTTGTCCCTTTCATTGTCCCCTCCACATGCACACACACAAAATCATGGAACCCAAGGTCATCAACCTCTTACTACTACAACACACACAAGTATTGGATAAGTGCATGACTAACCTTCCTACTACAAAGGGTAGGTTCATCAAGCAAGAAAATTGGGAGTCTATACTTACTTGACAACAACCAAAAGGATTAATTACAAAAGGTTCATTGAAAAAGAAAATTGGAGTCTATACTTTATTTGACAATGACCATCCTTTTGGACATAGCCATGTTGAAGTGAACAGATGCATGCATGGGTATACTTCCCATCTTTGTTTTTTAAGTTCATCAAAACCCCAACAAAACAACAAACCCAATTATTCAATTATAATAGAAGATAGATTTAGTTGAAGATCAACAAGAGAATGGGACATCTCTATTTTCTTCAATGCATCATCAACGTCACCATCCATGGGTGGAGGAATAAATATTTTGGGAGGTGAGTGAGTGGTGCACATGGGATAAACCACCTTACAATTCCAACAAAATGCACCATCATTGGGTAAAAAATAGGTTGTAACACAATTAGTGATTGGGGTTTACCGAGAATATATATAAAGATAGAAATAACCCATGTGCTTTCTTGTCTTTGAATCTAACACCAAATATAGTTGTTCCTTTAAATGCCATATATGTGGGCTAGGCACTTCTTTGAACTTCAAACTTGCCACAATAATAACCCCCTCCTTCGGAGGATGTTTTAACAACATTGAAAGATAACACCATTTCCTTTTGCCACAAAACTTCTTTCTTCCTACTTTTAATTTTCCATTATGTAAATATGTCATCTATGTGGTAACTAACCAACATAATGGGTCATGTACCTACAACTTCATAAATGAAGACATGAGTTATCTTGTTGTTGAAAGAATTTTTTGGGAGCTTGAATGATTCACAATGCTAATCCCACCTCACTGTCAAACTAACTTAAGAAAAAACTAACATGTGCAAAAAGATGGAAAGTGGTGTTTTGTTGTCAAGACATGCAACTAAACCTAGCAAATCTTAGTAGATTTGAAGAAAACATGTCGTAACAATAGCCATAAGAAAATATTGTTCAACTATCTTGTAGTCAACTTTAAACTCTTTTTCTTCTACCTTATGGATGTAATACCGTAAATTTGCCATGCCAAACAAGTCAACTTTTTGAATTTGAATCCAATTTTTTTTTTCACACTTTAAATCAATTACCCAAAACTCAATAGTCTTGAATTTTGTACTATACTAAGCCAAGGTTTTATTATTTTCATTTTTTTTTACCTTCATTGCTTGTAGCTTTGTGGGCTCATTTATAGTTAAAATTAAGATTTGCTTTTAGATATTTTCTAGGAATTCTTTGACTTGCAAAGATCCACATAACCTATAAGAAGAAAAACATGCTCGAAAACATATTATCCATGAACCCCACAAATTATAACCCCCCAAGCCCATGTTTAAGGCTTAAGGTTTAACTTTGGTTCACTAGTAGAAAATCAACCAAAATGTAACCACTCCATTTACAACTACATGTGACTTGTAGTCGTTTGTAACTAAATTTGAGAATATTTGCAACTACAAGACCAAATTTCATCCTATTGGTTGGATTGATTTTACATTTATTTTCATCCATTAATAACTTGACATGTCCCATTAGTCGTAATAGTCACCAAATTAGTTGCATCTTAAAGGTATTTTACAATGACATAAGGGTGTATTTTAATGTATGTACTAAATTATATATATATAATATGCATATGTATGTATATTGTTCATATAATGAATCTCAAAATTAATATTTGAACTTGGAAATTTTTTATTCAAATTTGATAATTGATATTTCAATTTTGAATATTGTTATTTGAATCTGAAAATTAACATTTCAATTCTGAAAATTGTTATCTAACTTCTAAATTATTATTTCAAATCTAAAAATTAGTATCTCAATTCAAAAAAAAAAATTGACTCTAAAAATTGACATTTTGATTTTAAATATTTTTATTTGAACTTCAAATTTGATATTTGAATTCTGAAGTTTAAATATAAATTTAAAATTTAAAATTTGAGTTGAAAGTTGAAATTTGAATTACAGATTATTATTTTGGATTCTTGAAATTAATATTTCAATTCAGAAAAATATTAATTAAGTCTTAAAATGGACATTTTAATTTTGAATATTATTATTTGAATCTGAAAATTGACATTTCAATTCTGAAATTTGTTATTGAACTTCAAAAATATTATTTGATTTAAAAATTGATATTTAAATTCCTAATTACTATTTTGGAATCTTAAATTTATATTTTAATTCGAATAATTATTGATTGAGTTTTTAAAGGGTTTTTTCTACTGGTGTTATCCATAGTAAATCATTTCTATAATTGATTATAAATTTTTATGTTTCTTACATATAAGTTACATTAAATAATTATTGTTATAACATAGATTTGTACATTATATAATTTATATTTATAAAAAACCAATTAATGTAACTAATGTGACATTATTTTAAAATCATTGTAATTAATTCAGATAATAATTAATTAATATCTGCATAATTATTTTTTGATTGAACATAATTATTCGCAATCTATAATTTATAACTTTAAACTTGAATTAAAATTTTGGAAAAAAATAGTGGAGTGAAAATAATTATTTTACTGATTATAATTTCACAAATTATTATACAGTATTTTAGTTTTTATTAAAAAACTTTTGTGATTAATAATCTATGATAAATATTTTATAGTAATTTTACAGTAATTATGGAAATTAATGTAACGTTTAACAAACTATTTTATTTATAGTTAATAATTACCAAGATAAAAACATTACTTGACCTATAATAAGTTTTTACAACAATAAATGTAATTATACAATAAGTAATGTAATTAGTTGAATATTAATTTTTAAAAATTCATGTAAGAATTTATTTTATAATAGCAATTGTTAATTCATTTTTTAAAAATAATTTAAAATAAATACTTAAAATAGTTAATTATTGAATTATAATCATTAAATTGATTTATATTAAATATATTATCTATAATTCGATCAGATTTCTAGAATAATAAAATATTATATAATATTCTAATGATTTAATTATCTATGAGTTATGTATTAATAATTTATGAATAACTAAATAATTAGTTTGTTAAATATTAAAAAATTATTATTTATTTAAGTAATTGATAATGAATACTAAACATTTATAGTGTATAGTTTATAATTTTAATATGTGTAAATCTAATCATTATTAATTAAATGATTATTTAATTATGTAATGAACCATATACTTGAATTGTCTAGAAATCTAAAAATTAAAAAAATAAGGCATGAAAAAAAAATTGGAATTACAACTTAATTTGTGAGGAAGTTACAACTTAAAAACTTATCCCATATTGTTTATTTTCCATTCCTATTTTGAACACTATGTAAACAAAGGTGTGCGGTCATCCAATTTCACATTAAGAAATTTGTGCACATGGGATGAGCTAATCAAAAGGTTCAACCCAAAACAAAAAAACAAATTATGCACAATTCTAAAATACTTACCTCCCTAACCTACTTATCTACCTAGTTAAGTAGGTACTTAGTTTGACCTACCCACCTAGGTCGACTTATGTACCTACCCCACCTAAGTACCTACCTATATGAGTAGGTATTTAACCTAGGAAGGTAGATATTACCTACTTTTTTTTTACTTAAGTAGGTAGGTAGGTATGTAGATGAGGTTTGTAGGCACCTACTTATGTACCTACTTAGGTATTTACCAACCTAATATTAATATTCTTATTAAATTTAATTTAAAATGTCACATGGCATATTTACATTGGGCCACATGTCATAATATAAAATCATCCAAGCATTTGAATTGAATGTCCTAGATTATTTCAAAATAATAATAATATTTTAAATATTCAAATATTAAAACACGTGGCAGCACATCATTTGCTTTCGATTGTAACCAAAATAGTTGCATCTTAGTCACATGTGACAATACATATACAATGGAGTCAAAAGATGAATTTGTATTTGTTGATTTTTTCTTTCATCCAATACCCTTTGTCATTTGCAACTAATTTATCACATGCGACTTGTTTTAGGCGACAAAAGAGATTTTAATTACAAAGTGTTGCTTGTGAGTAAAATTTAGTCACAAAGACCAATTGAAAATACATGTTCTTCTAGTGGTTGAAAATTTAAGGTTTTTATAATTAACAATATTTGGCCAGCCAACACCAAGAAGATAATTCCATTTTGGAGAGATGTGAATTTATATGTGGGGGTGGTATCAAACCTTTGAAGGAAATTTGGTCATACAATTAGCAATTGCATACTCAACATGGTTTCAATAGCTTAATAATTGTGCCATAATGTGTTATAGTGCCACTTACACTCCATATGCCCCTAGCCCCCCAACATAATCAAATACTTAGTATATGTTCCTATAGCAACTATCTATGGTTGTCACTTTGTCACCTTTGAAAATCTTCCTAATAAAGTTTTACATTTTCTATTGGTTGCATTAATAGTTTTCCTCCTAAAAAGATTGGTAGATGTTAATTTAATCCTTTAAAATTATTCCACAGTTATTGTAACAACAGATTTGCACTACAAATGTACACCCATTCACAATCATGCATTGATTATAAACACATATATATGTAGTCCATCAAAAAACACCAAATTCATGGTTATTTATGATAACTAGAATATGTACTCCAAAATACAATGTAAAAAAAAAACTACGAACAAAATTAAAATTTATTTCCATGATATTTCAATACCATAGATGATTCACACAACAAATTGAATATGGAAATCCATGAATAAGTCTATGCTTCTTGGTTTATTGAAAAATTCAACAAAATTACAACAAAAATCCATGTTGTACTAAAATGTAATCAAATAGCAAAATTAAATCTATAATATTAAACACCAGAATTTGTAGTTTCTCTACAAAATACCTACATTTCTATCACTAGTGAAAATGACCATTTTGCAACTAGTCCATGCGACTAATTTTTAGTTGCAAGTGACATTTGCAACTAAAATCTTAATAGTTGCATTGGACAAGTCACATTGACACTCGTCATAAACAGCAACAAATTTTGGATGAAAAAAAATCAACAAATTACGCTTTCATCCTTTAACTAGTCATATATGTATTGTCGCTTGCAACCAAGATGCGACTTTTTTGGTGAACAATGGGAACAAGTTATGTGTTGCCACATGTCCCAACTTTTAATAATTAAAAATATTTTATTATTATTTGGAAATAATCTAAGATGTTTAATATTTATGTTTGCATGGTTTAGATTGTGACGCATGGTGCAATAAAAATTTGCCACATGGTATATTAATTAAAATTTTCCAAATTAAATTTAAATCAATATTTAGGTATGTAGGTTGCACTAAATACCTACCTACCTACCCATCTAGGCTAAACACTTATCTAAATAGGACCTATTTACCTTCCTAGGCCAAATACTTACTTAGGTAGGTAAGTAGGTAGGCAAGTTAGGTGTAAGTACATGAATATTTTTATTTCATTTTGGGTGAAGTTGCACTTATTGACTCATCCCATATTCCCACTATTTTAATATGAAAATGTAGGACAAAACACCTTGTTTATATACTTTTCAAGATGGGAATGAAAGCCAAAACATATGGGATAAACTTATTAGTTGCAAGTTGTTTAACAACTAAACTAGAAACTAACTAATTCACTTTATAAACTATTCAACTAACTAATTATTTATAGTAATAATCATCAATATCTTATTATTACTGAATTAATTATATAATAAATATAATAATCTATCAACTAATTTAATTAACTAGTAATTGGCTAATATTGAAATAATTAGTTAATTATTAATAAGTAATAAATTATTATTTTGTAACCAAATAAATAAATATAATAACTGAAGTATTTAGTATTTAAAAATTAGTTAATTATAAATATTGAGTACTAGGTTTTTTATATCTAATAATATAATTAGAACTTAGCTTAGGCTAACTATTCTATTAAAATTATTCCCATAATTATTTTCATTTATATAGTTAGTAATAAATATAAATGTAAATATTAATAGTAAAAATAAAATTAATTCAATTATTATTGCAGTTAATGCTAGCCAAGGTTAACTATTTTATTTTTATTATTCATATTATTATTTCACTCATTAAATCTATTTATGAACTGCTACAGTAAATATTTTATATTTTTAATAAGTATACTTTTCCTTCGAAAAGAATTTCTGAATTTGTATAATAATTAATCATATTTCCATTATAACTAATGCAATAATTATTATGAAATAATAAAATAATAGAACTGAAAATAAAATTATATATCAGTAAATGATTATAATCATTGAATTATTAATAATTAATAAATATCAACTATAAATTTGAAATATAAAAAATTAAAACTGTATATTAATATTTTAGTAATTATTATATTAATCTAGTAATACTTTATAATTGGTTACTTATAATAATAATAACAATAATCTATTTTGTAGTTAGCCTAGGTTAATAGTTTTTCTATATTATTATTATATGTCACTTGTTAGAACTATTGTGATTTATTATAATTAATTTTTCATTCTTTAAATAAAAATTAGTTCGTAATAATACATTAGTCATTTGGAAAGAATTTATTAATAATATAATAATATTAAAACTTTAATATTATTTCAGTAATTATATAATTAGTTTTCTTATCATTTTAATATCATCATCATCATCATTATGTAATAAGATATTACTCTTTTAAAATTAGAGTTAAAGATAATACTTTAATTAAATTTTTATTACATGTAATTAATATTAATATGTAATATAATATTAATACAAATAATAATAAATTTCACTTGTAATAATTTTAAGAAGTATAATAAGATGGTTTGGATAAATTTGTAATACGCGCACAATATATTTAGCGAATATCTTACATATAATTTTAATGTACTCAATATATATACCATTTAATGTAACCATAATATCGAGGCCATTTATGTTCATAATAATATTTGAATACACATCTAATATGGTTGTTTGTATACATTCAAAATATACATTTATAAATCCTAATGCACCCAATTATATTATTTAGGATTCACAAAATACACCTTTGCATACTCATAGGGTTGCAATTAAATTGGTCACATTTGCAACTAATGGGACATAAATTGTTCTTCTTGGATGAAAACTAAACTAAATGTTGTTCACATGGAAGGATGAACACTAAATTAGTTACAAACTAGTTGCATTGTTGTCGCAAATATGACCAACATAAGAAATATTTGCAAAAATGTCCAAATGTAACTAATAGTCGCATGTAGTCGCAAAGAGAATGGTTACATTTTGGCCAATTTCTACTAGAGTATCCTTACTCTAAAATTGTGTGTTTACGAATGTCTTTCACTTTCCCAAAACTCCCACTCTTGGGTAGTCCCAAATCACCATCAACATGAATAAACAAAACAAAACAAGAATCAACAATAATTCAAAATTCAAACCACCAATTGTTCAATGGCCTATTCCTATTTGTAATGCCTTGTAAGTCCCAAAAACAATGTAATTTGCCTACTTCCTTAACAAAGACATAGCCTTCAAGAATTTGTATTGGGATGTGCAAAGAGTGTTTGGTTGCACACCCTTGTTCATTCAATATTGCATTTTGTTGTTGCTTGAGAAGTTGTCATCTAGCTTTCAAGGAGCCAAGGTTGGTTTTATTTGTTTCTTTTTGTGACCTATGCAATGTTGTTGAAGGTTCTTTCTTGCAATCACTTGTATTTTTCAAAAAAATAAAATTCTATAGAGTAATTGGAAACTTAAACTTATTTTGTCATGCCTCTTTGTCCCTCTTTAGTCTAGGTGGACTCATTGAATTACTTGGGTTATTGTGTTCCAAGTTACAAAGTTAGAGTATTCATGGGGCATGTAGGGGCTATGTGGGCAACATTGAAAGTTGAACTTTTGCCATTGTGGCATCAACAACATCTATAGAACCAAACAATGCAGAGATCTTTGAGCAAGCAACACCATGTTTGACGAACTAGGTTAAAATATTCTTAAAGGAAGAAAATGATTTGTTCTTTTATGATACACATGTTTCCATTATGCATTACACCATGTACAAAAACATTTAATAATACATTATGTTATTTATCATTTTTAGTATTTATTTATTTATAAAAAATCAAAAGAAAAGAAAATACAAATAGAATCAATATTTTTAATTGTGAGATTTTTGAATTGACATTAAATTGCATTAAATTAATCCTAAGCTTTTTTCCTTGGTCATGGGGTTTTATTACTCCCACTATAATGGTGGATAGTTGGACCAATTTATGTTATTGTTCCCATTGCCCTATTTAGGTAGGTCCTTAAGAAATAATTTTTAAACCTTTGACCAGGATGTTAAACCTTGTGTTCAAAAATGCCCATCTTCTCATAAATCCATACCAATTCATGCAAGTTCAAATTTGAATTAAACCTCCCTAAATGTAGCCAAAATGTAAATGGTTCTCCAATTGTGATATTAAATTTCCATGCCTTTTTGCATTGCACATTATTGTTCCAATTCTTGTTTGGTTTTTACTAGTTCTTGTTGGAGCTATTCAATCTTTTGAAGAATGGGATGACAATGTCTCTTGTTGACTTGTGAGTTCATTTCCATGTTCCAAGCTTTTAATTCTCCCATCCAATAACCCCAATTACTTTCACAATTCAACAATGTCACATTCAACCTTCTTGGCCTATGATTCCATGGTTCGCAAATGTCCTTAAACAACTCCATGACTTGCTCTTCTATGAATTTGGCCTTAGCTTTTAATTGTGTAACCTCTGTGTTTGATGTTTTACCTCTAGTCCAAACCCCCACCTCTCAATGACATTCGTAATGGCATCATGGAGGCTACTTGGGTCCATAACTTGGTTTATTTAAGCATTTTCAAACATGCTAAGAAAATCATGGTCAATATTTACTTCATTGTCATGGGCATCAAAAGACACATTAATGGGAATGGGCACTAGGGATTATTAAAATCTAGAAGCTCCAAATGGACCATTAAGGGGGTTGGGCCGAATTTCGATTAACCCCAAAATTTTGTGATGCAAGTTTGGTTTCCATTGTGAGCAGGAACTTGTTGGGATGTTGGACCAATCCATCTCAACACCTAGAACCACCTCTGCATACACCATTTCAGCCATGTATAATGGCACCACATTGCATTTGAACTCCCTTGTCCCCCAAATAGCCAAATTGACATCCAATAATTGTGATTTCATATGATGGTCCTTACAACTATTAAACTAAGTTGCATTTTTTTAACATGAATGTCATGCCTTTTACACTAGCCAAAATTTGTAATTGTGACACCAATCGACATATTAGCTTGCCATAATGCGTCCAAGGGTTGGGTACATTTTGCCATCCATGGAATGCCAACTAATAAGGATCCTCCAAATTTTCCTTGTTTGGGTTGTGCCTCTTACCTTTTGCTCGCTTCCTTGGAGGCGACTTTAACCCAACCGTTGGTGGTATCGAGTCAATACCTTCATCCCCCAAGACATAAACCTTTCCCACTATTAACTTATAATGTAAATTTAAATGCTTATTAGGAGTGGTATAATGAATATCAAAGAGGTTGAATTGGTGATATTCAATAATAATTGTCAAACAATTGAAGAATCCAAACCTCATTAACCCCAAAGAATCCACCACTTTCTTTCAAGTGTAAAACAATGATTACTCACACAACCACAATCTTCACACATTGAAAAAAATAAAATTCAATGGGTGGGAATTACACCTTTTATGAAGGTCCCATATTCTTTTCCTTCCTTTTTTCTCCTTGAAGATAGTTGGCATGCATGTTGAATTATGACTACCTTGTTGGTAAAAGAAATTTAGCGTAGTTAGGTTTAGGTCTTGTAATTGAATATGACCATAAATGGACAAGTTCGGTGACCTATCTAGATTGTGATAGAATATGTCTACTTTCAATCGCAAGCTAAATAGTGCCACCATGTATTATGCAACCAAAAGTAAATAGCTTGGGTCCCAATATAGACGCATGTGACCTATTTAGCTTGTAACTGAACTTTTCCATTCTCAGTCACATGTTGGATAGAAGGGTGATTTGTCGAAAATGTGACCAAACTTTTCTAATTTTGGTCGTAACCTAGATAGTGGACTTGTTTAGTTTAAGATTGAAATTCTCTATATTTATTTGGTTGCAAATTTGACAAATGGGCGACATGTTTAGGTTGCAACAAACTTTTTCAAATTCCGTTGTTAGTTGGACATGGGAGTCATTTGTCTAGGTTGCAATTGAACTTCTCCATTTTTGGTCACAAGTTGGACAAGGAAACTAATGAAGTTTGGTCACAACCTAGACAAAGGACCTATCTAGCCTATGATTAAACTTTTCTAGTTTTTATTCGCTTAATGGACTAATCTTTTATCTAGCTTATGACCAAACTTTTTCATTTTTGGTCGCAAGCTGGACAAAGAACGTATTTAACTTATGAACAAACTTTTCTGATTTTAGTCACTTGTTAGATTAATCCCATGTCCAACTTGTAATTGAATTTCTAAAGTTTCAGTTGTTTGTTAGACCAACCTTTTGTCCAGGTTACAACCAAACTTTTTCATTTTTAGTCACATGCTGCATAAGGGGGCAACTTGTTTAACTTGTGACGAAAGGTTTCCATTGTCAATCACAAGTTAGAGATGGCATGTGACCTATGAACTTACGACCAAAGTTCTCCATTTTTAATCACTAGCTAGACATGGGGTGACCTCTCTAGATTGTGGCCAAATGTGAGGTGACTTTTTGTCCTTCTACTTCCAGTTCTACGAGGTAATTATGTTCAAAGGTACATATGCTATTGGTGAAGGGAAAATACAAAGTGTATTTCTAGATATTGAATTGCTATATAATTGAAAACAAATAGTTTGCCTCCTATGCATCACTTATGATTTGGAATTGATAGATATATTTTCAAAGTTCAAACTTTCAAAATCTTAAAATTTTATGTTAAACTACCACCCACTTAAACCAACTTCTAAAGAGCCAACATAATGTTCAACTTGACAATAAACTTCTAGCCATTCAAAACATTGTTGCCATCACATACATTTATAAAATCTAGCTTGCATTAATTCATTGGAAAACTAATTATAAGACACACCTTGCTACCAAATCTCAAGCCCTACACCTAAAATAATAAAAAGTTATGCCATAAAACTTGAAAGGGTTTTACGAAAACAAAAAGCCCAACTTGACAACAGACCTCTAGTCATTTAAAACATTGTTGCCCTCACATATTTCATTCAAATTTAACTTGCATTAGTTCATTGGAAAACTAATTACAAGTCACACTAACTTACCAAATCTCAAACTCTACACTTAAATTAAAAAAAAAATTGCTATAAAACTCGAGATGTTTTATGAATATTCTTTAAGATTTCAAGCTTTAAATTTACCCCTATTCATTTCCATTATTTCAAAGGTACTACTATGATCCAATCTATTTTCCTTTTTTTCCACCATCTACTAGGATTCATTACTTTTTTTCTTCCAAGGAAAGTTGTAAGAACAAGTTTTCAAATATTCAAATTAGAAATCACGTAGAAAAAAAGAAAAACAAATGATCCAAATTCGCGCCTTTAAAGAGAAGAGGAAGCAAAAAGGTGAGGGAATACCATAACTTGGTGGTTAATGGAAGGTTCCAAGCTTGCTAGCCCTTGGAAGGAATCCAATGTTTGGAGGTCAATGGGGAAACATCTTGCTTGGTGGCCAATGGAAAGAATCCAATGCTTTGATGTTAATGGGGAGGCATCTTGTTTGGTGCCTAATGGAAGGTTCCAAGTTTGGTGGCCTTTGGAAAGAGAAAGAAAAACATCCTTTTCATTTTTTTTCATTTTCCCCCTTAACAAAATTTATTTAAATTTCTTCTCCATTGATTTTAAGGTTTTATGTTACCATGGTTCTAGACCATTATTTTATATCTTTCTTTCCTTTTCCTTGACTTATAAATTGCAATCACACATTGTGATGTACCAAGTCTTCCACACATTCATCGCTAAGTTGATTTTGATCAAAGATTTTTTCCATTCTTTGAATTCATGGAGTCACGCATGACCACATTTTATGGGCCTCAAGCCGCACAAATGAATGAAGAACCACTTAAGGAGTCGTCTTTAAATTTGACATTAACCCAACACCCTTGTGATAAAGATCCCAAACCGTGAAAGACATGCTTTCATCTCAAAGTTGAACCCCTTTAAGCTTGGTATTATTACATTTCCCTAGATTTTTGTGCCTTGATGATTTTGTTGCAGGTTAACCTCGTTTCTGATGATGAACTTGAAACTATCTACAAAGGTTTTTACAAAAGTGAAGACATTTCCATCTTTGCATAGTCTTCAATTCTATACGTTGGACATTATCATTGGTAGCATGGTCCGATTTGTCAAGTGTTTTTTAATAGCAAGGCAGATTATTTAGTTCGCACCTTTCGATACATTTTATATTTCTTGTAGTTATGAACTATTATTATGGCATAGCCTAGAACTTAATAGGTATTTGCAACTCATCATTGAATTTATCCATAACATGAATAAAACTTCATTCATCATGAAATCCATGTTGCCATTACCACCATATCACACTATTTGTTTTAATCGTTATGTTATCTCGGATTAATTTTACATTTACAATGTTTGAAGATTACTCTATTTCCATTGGACCCTTTATTAACACCCCCGTAACTTCTTCAAGAATCTCAATCATCCTTGTTTGCATGACTATCCACTAAATATTATAACAAGACCAATGTTTTACCGAACATTACGAATTTTAGTGTTTACTTTTAACCCCAACCTTTTAGAGACTTCTCATTGTTAATCATGCAATTGAAGTTCTAAAATTATGATTACTAGTTTTTGTTGAAGAAAAAAATAAACCCTACACTTCATTCATCCAATGTTAAATTCTGAAAGAAAACACCCCCCCATGCAACCATGCACACCCATCATTCTTTATTTTAACATGAAATTGTTAAAAACCCTTAATAGCTTTACCACACCCCAATATCCTTGATGTAATTCTTAAAAATAAATACTATCGCACATGGTTGTGTTAGTATGGCTCACATTGAAGTTAATCATTTTTTGTCATAATCTGGATAGGGGGCGACCTATTCAAACACATATAGTTTGTTGATATTTTCCAAGTGGCAAATGATTTTGAGGTGTGTCAGTTAGGATGTTACTAAACATGTGGTCATTAATTATAGGTTAAACAATAGCAATAAAAATAGGTGCAATTTTTAATCTTCATCAACATCAACCTATGCGTTGAAATCAATGTAAAAATTGATGTGTTTAAACTAATGTCAATGTGACGACCGACGGAAAAATGGAACATCATGTCGATTTTGACAACCCTATATTATGTTCATGGCATAAACAAAATGAAGAAGATTAGAAAGATAATAAACTAACCAATAATGAATAATTCATTACAAATGAGGAGATTTGCACTTTGAACGAGCTTGTGAATGAAACATGTTACCCAAATTTCCATTGGAACAAATTTACAATACTTGGTATCTTGCTTGACTATCAATGGCCACATTTTTTTAACAATTTGGAACAATGTGAATTTGTTCATTCAAAAATTTTCTACCCACTTCTCCTCAACATATTCAATCATGAAAAATCAAAAGAACCAAATGATAGATCTAGGTTTTACCAAATGGCCAAAATCTAAACCTAAAAGCTTAAAATTAATGTTAATCAATAGTCATGCAAAACAATGAAAATAACAATGTTCTACATAAACATGAAATCAAACTTGGTAGGTGTAGATTCTATCTTAGAATTACTCTTTGCCTACTTAAAACAATACAACTTTCGCTTCAATTTTAAAAGGAAAGATTACAACTAAAAACATGAAAAGTTTATGGTTTCAAATACCGATAGAATTCTAAATCATATCATCTCACTCTATCTAACTTTAGCAATTCTAATAGTTTTCCATGTGTGTAGAAAAAACAATCTATCAACTCCAACAATTTCCAATTCTAACTACATCTTAAGCCATCTCCTTCCAAAAGTGATTCAAAATCAAAATGTTTAACAATTTTAATACTATCTAGCTCCTTCATTGCTTTGTTTAATCCCTATCATTCTCTTAATCTATTTTACTTTGATATCACATTGCCATACACTAGGTAACAAAAATCATTATAAAAGACTTATTTTCAAACTTCAAATAAGGATTCATAGGTTTTGTGAATTTTTTTTGACATAGTTGAATAAAAGTCTCAAAACATACCATAACAAGAATTTGAAAATCATCCATGAATGAAAAAAAACCAAAACGAACTTGTACTAGAAAAAACAACAATGTAACATCATCAACATTGTATTACAATAGGTTGAATTGAAAAAAAAAAACATAGTAAGAAATGAAAACCAAATTTAATAAATTAAGCTTGCAATCAACAAAACCAAAATTAAAAACTAAAAAATGAAACATCCAAATGGAATGTGTGTAAGTTGAAATCACATAGAGAAAAATAAGAAACAATATAATAAATTATGAAAAACTTGTAATGCATTAGAATGTAACATATGCACAATAAAATATATAAAATGCAACAAACAAACAATGAAAATAAAAAATACTAATAAATGTGAAAAACAATGAAACAAATTTGCAATCTTATAATGCAACCACAAGAATTAGAAAGAACTATAACAAAAAAAATGACATTACACAAATGAAAACAAAAACAATTGTTGCAAAAGTGAAGATGATTAATTAAAAAATGTGAAAAATCTAAAAAGCCAAAAATAATTACAACATATGGAAGCAAGAACCAGAGGACTTCACACAAAGATTGAAACAACAAAAACACACAAATTTGGGAGCAAAGTGTAAGACAACCAAAAATAAAATAAAAATGAAGGTGAAGCAACAATCAATTTGAAGACGTGAAACTATAGAAAGCCAAGAAGAGTTGAAACATATGACAACGAGAACCAAATAATACTTCATATAGAGATTGAAGAAAGAAAAGCACATAATTTTGAAAGCAACGTGCAAAATAAAAGAAAGAAGAAAAGTAAAGATGAAGGAAGTGAGAGGGAGGAGATTTACCTCCTGTCACGTGTGAATGGACAAGCATTGAAAGCTATCTACAACATTGATAAGTCCATACTGTCTAACTTTTTCATCATAAGTGTGAATCATTTCTGTAACACGCACCATGTTAGGTTAACAATGATATTAGGTTATCATTGGTAGATCCTAACCCTGATGTTAGGACAATTAACAAAAGAATCAGGTAACTCTAGGTCTGAATGGCCCTTTATTATTGCAATAATTTTATATGGGATAACATTGCATAATATCTCGTGGATTTCTTAAGGGCATGACAAGCTATAGCAGGACCTTTCGTAAGGTCCTCTCCAAGCCATCTTTAATGATAAAGAGCGAAAAAGAAAGGGGCGGTCAAATTGTAAGGACCGGATGTGAGGGGAGAGATGAGGATAGCGTATCCTGCCGTGGCCGCTTCCTGTATTTGCTTTTGTTGCAGCTGCCCTGTGAGTGCTCCGTGCAGTGCACCAGGAATGGCAGCCGCAGTGTCCTCCATGGTTTCCTTAGCTTCCGAAGGTCTGCACTCCTCCGTCGTTCTTCCCAGCCTTGGTGGCAGCAGCTCCCGAGTTGCATGCAAGACGGTTGCCGGGACGTCGCAGCTGCCCTCTGCTTCCTCCTGTCGTATGCCAGTTCATGCTCTTCGTTGCTCTGGTGCGTTATTATTCATGTATCCCTACACTTCAGTGTTATTTTTTTCTCTCCTCCGTTGCGTCTTGCAAAGGCTTTGGATTCTGATCTAGAAATTTGAAACAGTCATGCATTGTGTAATTGCGTGAGAGTGTTGTATGTCCCTCATCGCTAGCATTCAGGTCACTGAAACGCACTAGGTTTCCCATTTGATGCCATTTATCGAATTGAAGACCAGAGTGCAATGATTGGTGCGATTATTTCTATTTGCTGCTTTCGATTTTATGGAGTATCAATAATCGATGATCAATTGGAGGTCTCCATGGTCTTTAAGCAAATGGACTGTCAATTAGTTAGTCTAATGTGCAGGTTACTCCTAATTTTTTAATCACTACTACAAGTATTACTGGAATGTTGGTAAAGTTGCACTTGAAGGTTGTCACGTTAATTCATCAAATGGAATTTTTGGTGGAACTAGTCTTATCCAGGTCATCAGGAGAGGACAAGATCTAGGTGCAGAGAGTCAGTCTGATCCCTCAAATGTGTATCCTCATATCCTGCATATGGTGGGTTGCAGCATCAAGTAGGGATGAGACTGTTTCAACATCTGAGTCAATACAGAGTATGGCATGTGGTCTCTGTGCTGCACTCACTCTAGCAACATCGGCACCATCTTTTGCTGCCCAAAACTCATTGGTACTGAATTTACCTTTGTATTTGTCATCTTTTCTCTCCCCATCCAGGTTTATAGTTTTGGGATACAATGGGCATTGCACAAAATTCCAGTGCAAACATTTGAAGATATACTTAGGCAGGTACCCTGCCTCCAGGGAATAGTTATATGCATCTATAGGTCATTCTGTGCTTTTATCAAAGCATTGAGCCTGGGTGGGCTGTGCATAGGTGAGGCTGCCTCCATTGTCCAACGACCCATTCAGATGTGAAAAGGCATTTGTAGGAAACACCATTGGGCAAGCAAATGGAGTTGCCAACACTCTTCTTGATCTCCGGTTTTGTGACTTCTCAAATGATACAAAAAACCTGAAGGGCAAGAGTTTGACAGCAGCATTGATGGCAGATGCCAAGTTTGATGGTGCTGACCTAACTGAGGTTGTCATGTCCAAGGCTTATGCTATGAATGCAAGCTTCAAAGGTAGGCATATCACAGTCTAGCCAATGATTCTGATCTATAACTCTTCTTTTTTCAGTTTTCAGCTGAGTTATGCAGAATTTGCCTGTTGTTAGCATGAGAGTGATTTTGTATCAGACCCATGATTGTAGCGTCTGGTGAATGAAATTGGCACCAAAGACGTTTTTCCTTGTTCCACACAATGGATTGTCAAATACCATAGATAGGATCAACCTGATGTCTACAGATACAATTAGAAGGAACAAGATGACCTAGAATGAATGCATTGCAGCTCCACATTTGACAATCTTACATGATACAGTTCCATGCTCAATGAGTATCATCCAGTGTCTGGTATTTAATGATGATCTAATGATTCCATTAGACTAGGTTGTGTTTCTGATTGGATGAAGAGCTGTCCACCCTAAGAGCCCAACATTTGTGGTGAAATGGTTGGAAAGTTTGACTTTGAAGAGAAGACAAATCAATGGTACTGTGTGTAAGGGCTAATTATGGGCTGATTGTGGGTGTGAATAGGCACAAACTTTACAAATGCAGTTGTGGATAGGGTGACATTTGATAAGTCTGACATGCGTGGTGTCAAGTTCTACAACACTGTCCTCTCAGGGTCTACTTTTGATGGTGCTAATTTGGAGGGGGCGAGCTTTGAGAATGCTTTAATTGGTTATGTAGACATACAGAAGCTGTGCAGAAATGCAACCCTGCCTGAAGAGAGTAGGATTGATTTGGCATGTAAGGAAACCCCACCAAAATAAGTCTACTTAAGATTGTGTCCATCAGTCTAAAGTGTTCCAGACACCATCTCTATCATGGATTGAGAAATAGCTCCTTCAGTCTTGAATGTTTATTGAAAGGACAAATGGATTCTTTAGGTACGAGGTGACACTGCCTTAAGAAGGTTGCCAATGACTCAAGGAAAGTTATGCATTTGAAGAGTTAATTTCAACAGGTGAAGCTGCAGATCCTTTCAGTCAATCTGTTATTCATGTGCACAGATCTGCTTGGTGTGTCTGCTGGAGAGTAGGTTCTGTTGTCTGCTGAAGAAAGTGGGTGTGCAGACATGAAACTAACTTAAGACTCACTTTTCCAGTTGGACATTGTGAATTTTCTGTCTCACAGATGCTGTGCATTTAAGATGGAAAAGGATATCCTGCAGTTCCCTCAAAGCAGGGATGGATCATGTGAGCTGAACTAAGAGTTTGTTTGACTCATGGACCACCTGAGCAGGTCAAATAAGAAGGCATATTACTTTTCTGTTCATTGACAGGGTGATCCACAATTCAGAAAATACCAATTTGAAGAATACCCTTCATGTTACCTGTCATGACACTTTAAAAGTCCTTTCCTGTTGGAAACAGATATAAGGTATTCAAAGGTAAAATCCTGTTTGTTGTTTTGCCTTTGTTCTTTATGGAAATTGTGGGAAATTTGTTCATAAAGCATGAGGAATTTCTGTGTGTATTTGCAGGCCACCTTATATCTTTCATTATCCCCTAGAAAAGACAAGGAATCTTACAAGTATACATGCATAAGTGTATACTCTCAAGAGTAGGCATAAGATCACTCCTCTTTTCTAGGAATGATATTCATGGATGTAAAGTGCCCTCCAAATACTCTTGGAAATTTCTCCAAGTGCTAAGCCTAAGAACTGGTGTTTGGCTGGTTCTTAATTAAAGAACTGATGGGTCTTAATTGAAGTTTTTTAGGGGTCCTCCACAAGGTGTCAAATAATGTCTAATGAACTTGTATTGCTTGTCAACATCTGCTGCATTTTTTCCACATTTGTCTACAAGGTCCAGCAGTATTTGACTCCAAAACTTTGTAGTAGCAATCTTGACCAATAGATGCTAATGTTGGATATCTGGATTCTTGGTTAGCAACATCTACAAAAAAATACCAATCAATATCAACGTGTGTATGTGTATGAGAAAATTAAACTATTGAATTCATCAATGGCATACCTATGTCTCAAGGTACAGAAGTCTTCATCACCAGTTCATACCCTGTTGATGATGAAGCAACCACTCTAGCAAGAAAGAAAGGAAAAGGGAAGGCGGTTTTCAACCAAGCAATAGGTTGCAGTGCTCAAGTCCAATCAGAAAAGCCCACCAACCAAATTGGGAACACTTTGAGATTCTGGCACTTCCAAGGCCAAAAAAAATGAGCACATCGCAGAACTTCACATAGTTGATGGGCAAAACAAATTTGAAACAACAGTTACAAAAGTTGGGTCAAATCCAAGTGATGAATGTTGGGTACTCAAGTCAATTGAGGAATGAGATAGAATGCAAAGACAAGTGGGCTTCTTTTGCAGGAAACTCTTTTTAAAATGCAATTACAAGGTAGGCACTAAAAACAACCAAGATTATTGGTCCATGAACATTGCAAAGAGAGCAACACTTGGATTGCTGAAGAATTTTGGGTGAAGCCTTTATGTTACGATGGCAGAATTCTTAAGCACCAAACCCATATTGAATCCATTCCATATGTGAGAACTATGGATGAAATAGACCACATCTATGGGCCAATTGGCCTCACATTAGATGATGCCATCAACTTGAATGAGGATTCAATAGGTGCAAGTGAAAGAGAAATGCAAAATGTCATTAAGACAAAAGATACTAGATATGTAAATAAACCTTAGAGCTATGAACCCATGCCATCTTTACCTCTCTTGCCTTCTCTTGCCTTGTGCAACACTTGGAGTCTCACATAACTGATGCAAGAAATAAGTGGCAAATCCATAGTTGCCATTGACTTGGATCCAACTTTACCAGAGTTGATTTGAAATAAAACTGCTACACCAATGCCCAGACAACCAAAAGCAATTGCACCACCACCCATGCAACTAAATCCCATGTCATGTACTAACCCCCCATCACCACATTCAAAATTTAAAAAAGCTCAAAATGGTCATTTTGTTGAAAGCATAGGAGTGAAGCAGACTTACTTTCCGGCCCATAAAAGCATGGTGAAAGCAATAGAAAAGGGGACTAAAATGATGGTGGAGTCCATAGATTATATCAACAGCATGAGCTTGGTTTTGGTGGAGAAACAATCGGAAATTTATGATAAAATGTTGGAGAAACAACTTCAATACTTCAATTCCAAGGATGAAGCTAACAACTACACTTAGATGAACATGGTTCAAGCACTCAACAATTTGACACAAATAATAACCATGACTTTTGTGTGAGGTGCAACCAGCAATAATGATCAAACAACAAAAACAACCAACACCATTGAGGAACATCTCGAATAATGAAGGTAAACACATAGCCATTGATTGAATTTTGTGATTTGAAGAATGAAAAAGAAGATTTGAAGTTATTGGTGTTGGGTTGAAAATCGGGAAGGGAGGTTCAAGAAGTAGAGATAGCTTATGAACTATTGAAAGGTGCAAAGTCACAAAAATTGCTACCTCCAACAATGAAGATAATTAGACACAGTCACTGCAATGCCAACACACATGACACTACAATTTGATTATAAATTTCAGAATTCTTGAACTAGAAAAAAAAAACCCTAAAACAAGTGGACATGGATGAAATTTGAAATGGATGAACTTTTTGGATGAACTTAAAAAAAATAGTTTGTTGAATGAAAATGGCAAATGATGTTATTATTTGGATAAGTCTAGACAACATGGGTGGGTGATAATGATAATTACTACTAACATTAAATTTGTATTTTATACTTCAAGCACATTGTTGGCAAACTATCATGCAAGTGTTGATAAACTTTGTTTTATTTCACATTCATCACATGGAAATTGAAGATGAGAGCTAACTAAAGAGATAGGCAAATATTTGACAATGATGTATATATATATATATAACAATATTTACATCATCCAAACTAGTGTGCAATTTAAACTATTTTAATTTAGCGAGAGACAAAAAAGCTTGTAGCTTTTGGCAATCAAAACACCAAAACTTTTTAAATTATCTACAACATATTCTAGAACTACTCAACCTTTGTAGCTTTAATATGATTTGTTACATGTTGGAAACTCCTAAAATTTGTGCCTTTCTTTTTTTGGAGGTTCAATTTTTTGCTTCCCTAGCTATCAATCACTTTGTCCATGGGTTTGAATCTTTGACTAGATTAGTAACCTACAAACTACCAATTGCCAACCCATTTTTTGACCTAACAAAATAGGAGGTGGAGGCCTTTGCAATACTAGGTGCAACTTGTTGAAGAAGAGATATCTAAGGATAAACACTACCATGTAACGACTATAGTTTGTAAGAAGATGTTGCAATTCCATAGGTTGGAATTATGTGCGTTGCAGTTCACATTTGAATTAGATTGAAGAGGTCTTACAAGAAAAAAAGGGACTTAATCATAAATAAGTGAGGGATACTTACATATAATTCACTGAATGAAACCTTGTGATTTGAGGTAATACATTTAATGCATCTCAATATTAATGATATTTCAATAGATTCATCACATCATACCACCCAAAACAATATGGACCCTAGAAACAAAACCAACCTATCCTTGTTTACAAATATTAATGGAAGTGTGGACATATTCACATACATTGTTAGCAAATAAATGAACCCATCAACATGCTATTAGGTCTATAAAAATTTGAGCTATTGACAATGGCCCATAAGATCATAACATGACTTATGCCCAAAAATTAAATAGAAGGTGAATTAGTTAGTCAAAACCATCAAGATCCTTGACACATATTAAGGGTACTCATGGGAAGTAGAAAATGTGCCAACCTTGTTGCTTTTAAACAACAATGAGCATGTATAAAAATAATATTCATAATTGCACATTTAACCTAGTAGATAAGTGTTATGAAAATTCATTAAAAGGTTGCAATTGTGTTCCAAAAATTTGTGCTTCTTGGAATTAAATTGATTTTTACTAATAGGTTTATAATAAAGTTGAAACCATTTTATAGGTGCAACCCATGTTTCGTATATGCCTCATGTGTCAATGCTCTTACAATAGAATCATATAAGACATTTCAAACATCAAATTAAATTTGTAGAATAGATTTTAAGAACCCAATCTTATAAAAGACACCATAATTGTTTTGAAAAACATATAACTAAAGAAAATTTTTGTACCTCTTGGTTTGACTAATTTTTGCATACATCTCATTTCTTTCTAGTTTGAGCCTCAAGCTAAATTAGATTTCGTGGTGGTGGTTGTAGATTTTCTTTCAATCACACATTTCTTCTTATACTTAATACCACCTACAATAGATTTCTTCTTACTTTTGTTTGAATTCTCTCCCTTGAATGCTCAAATTCCTTTTCCTTCAAAGGTGAAATGGAAAAATTACCCAAATTCCTAGCTTGTTTTTCAGTAGTAAACAATGATTGCTCATGGGAAGATTCAACTTCCACCTCAATTGCATGATCATGATCAAACTCAAAAAATTCATCACCAAGTTTCAACTCCTTTCTACACTCTACATCCTTGCCTTTTGGCACAACTTTATGACAATGAATGGGTTGCATAATTGGTTGCAACTTGATTTTAGTTGGAAACCATCCTTCATCAGGTTCAATTTGATTGCTAGGAGGATTCATACAATGACTAGTAGGAATGTAACTTCCAACACTTGGATTTACAATGTTGGAAGTGATTGTCTTGGAGAACATTGGAAAGAGGCATCTAACACCATTAGGATGCCCCACACATGGTTAGAGCACAAATAGCAAGCCCATTTAGTACATAGTTCAATTCATGACAACTTCACAAGTGGCCTAACAAATACATAAGAATGGTAAGTAGTTCAACTATAGATCCTAGCAATACACCTTCAAGTGGGATCACAATCAAACAAACCAAAACCCATGTTAAATGTTTGAAAAACTATCAAATTTTTCAAACATATTTATGTAATGCCACTTTAATGTCATCTTGATCAAGGAAATTTGCTCTAAATGATTTATATGAATGTTGAAGATTTTTTTTTAAATCATTTAATTTAATAAGTTGATTTTTGGTTTTAGTAAAGAATTTTTCAACTTGAACACCCCATAATCAATTTTATTCAACACTAAGTTAAAAACTCTTTTAATAAAAAGAAATTGATGGGAATTTTTTTTGAAATGATGATAACCTACCATACACATATGAAAAGCACTCATAATTAAAAATTTGTGGTACTTGAAAGATTTAAAAATTCAAAATATCATTTTAGAAATTTCAAACTTCAAGAATCATTTACTATATGTAAATGGGTCATAATGTGTATGACATATGAACATTTTTTTGGCTTATGGTATAAAAAACTAAAGCTTCAAGTAGTTATCATATTTTAACATGATTTGAAATTATGATCATTTTTCAAGACAAAACACAAGATCTAGCAGAATTTGTACACATTTAGAATATTTATATTTATTCAAAAAGAGTTAACACATGTAATGTAATTTATTGGGGGACTTGTAAATATTTTTAAGAACATGTTGTAAAAAAATTCCATCAAAAATTCTTATGAAAAAATCAAAATGTTCAAAAAAGACCCACTTGCGACTAAGTCTGTGTCACTATTAGCTTGTTTGACCGTGATCGCACCCCTTCAATGTCCACAATTAATCCATGCTTAACTTGTAGATTTGCAACAAAAATCCATTATATTCCAAAATCATCCAGAATGATCCACAATACAACTGAATGTCTAACAAAATCCAAATCTTGTTAATACAGTTTAAATTTAATGAATTGTTAATCAAGACATGAGTCCTTACTATGACTAGGTAACAAAATATGCAATCCACCTAGATCTTGACATAATGTACATCATTAGTTCACAAATTGTTGAAAAGGATTGAACATGGTATAGAAGTGGACGATGAATGTAGAATGGTTATTGCAAGTTCCACAATTTGAGATGTGTGGTTTCTACAGTCCACCAATTCCCAAATGGACCAACCTCGAATTATTTCAACACAACTATTGTGTGAACATGTGAACATGAGCAATGAGCTTGTGAACTGTGAGTAATGAACATGTGAGCATAACTTTTGTGAACAACATATAATCTTTTAAAAATATTCTTGCCATGTAAGCTAAATATTTTCCACATAGACAAGATTATTTTGTCCACGTGGATAAAATATTCTATTAATGTGGCAAGAATATTTTTTGGATGAAAACATATGCATCCAAATATACAAAATGGTGAGTTTGACACTTCAGAATTATTTCCCATAATCTTTCAATAATGTTTTAATTAATGAACATTTAACTTAATTTGATAATTAAATTCTATCTAATAGTGAAACATCATTCATGTATGTAAAATGTTGAATGAAAAATTATTGAAATGTTTATAAAACCAAACTGCTGACATCGCTTGCAAGTTCTAGTTTAAAAGCCAAACACATAGCATCATCATGAACACTAATACTCCTACCTACACCAAAGTTAGATCGTGATCCAACAAGCAACAAATTTCATCACAACTCTAAGTTGGAAAATGAATGAAACTTTCAAATTGCCCACAAAACATGACATGCTGCATAGTACATGTGTTTACAAGGCACCCACTTCCCTTGCCAACCTAACAAATTGGACATCATTGTTACAAAATCTAAATAAGTGCAAGCTGGAAAATTCCTTATTATAACTTCATATTGCTTTTTTTTTGGATTTTGGCCAGATATAATCTTATATATTCGTCCATATCCAAGAGGGGGAACCTCCAATGGTGGGTTTATAGTCGTTTCAAAAAGCTGACCAGCCTCCCACTAATTGTAATTTAGATTTGACATCTTGAATGGCACTGTAAGACAAACAACTTTACCATTATGTGATGTTGGCGACGACATTTCATCCACTGGCCTATTTATAGGAATGGAACTTTCCCTTCTTTATAGATTTTGAGAAAACATTACTTGTCATTTATTGATAACAAATCATGCTTCCTCAAGAGACTTGATTTCATCTTGGGTACAATTCTAACTATGCAAGTTGATCTTGGGGAATATTTTAGAATTGCATTTGCAAGTTGTTTCGAATCTCTAGATTGTGTTGCTCTACACAATAGCAACTCATTTTTACTAAATCCTTGACCTAGTTGACCACCTTGCTTGAAATGATAATACAATGTTGATTGTATGAAAGCCCGAACGTAGTCATCCAATGTCACAACATACAAACAAGCTCCCCTTTTGCCAAAATGTTGAAGCCATACATTGTGCATTATCTCTTAAAGGTTGCACGTGGGCATGTCTACAAGCTCTTCAAGAGAGAATTTTTGCAAGAAAAAAAAAAGTTTGTTATGCAATATTAAAATGATTGGTAGCATATATGTGAACTTGTCAAGAAGGTGGGGTGAAAGAAAAGATGTGTGGGAGGGTTGAAAACAATACATGTATCATAAATCCTCCCCATTGTTTCACACAAAAATGCCAAAAAGTAAGCCAATTCTCCAACTCTTGAAGTTTAGTTTCATCAGCGACACACAAATAATACCACTAATAGTGGATTGTTACATATCGAGCATCAACTTCTTCCAAAAAAATGGCATTTTTGTATTCATAACACAATGTCCTATGTTTTTTTCACAACTCTGGCTTGATCTATTGTTTTGTGTGTATGTCCATGGTTTAACTCCAATGAAAAAAACAAGTTCATTTTTTGTCAACCATCGACTCATTTGGATCTCCGCTATCATAAATAATTCGAACTACATTCTAATTGGCCTAAACACTATGGGCCATGAATCCTTTGAAGTTTGGATTGGGAACATTAGTATTGGCCATGGCCTTGTTTAAATCCCACTATTTTATACATAGAGTCTCCGTGTTTTCAAATTGCATATCACATATCACAATTGTCATCATCTTGTAGTAGAAAAAATCATACACATAGCAAATGATTGTTGTCCAATCCTTGACATGCTTTACATGATTAACATGATCCAAATAGCTTGGAGACCACCCTCGGGTTGCATCCACTTGACTAATTCATAGCCACACTAAAAGAAAAAGGGAATTTTTTAACCAACCAATTTTCGACAACATATCATCTTCAACTTTGTTTCAACTACACAATAGTATTTATTTTAAAATATTCCATGTGGATGGGATGGCATCTAAAATGAGTTGAAGTGTCAACTAATTTGGTAAATGTATGACCATTAACAAGTGTTAACCATCAAAATATTTTTAAAAATAAAATATAACCTAGTTGAAGAGTACTGAAGAATTTTATTTTGCCATGACATCATGCCACATCAAATCAATTGTTTGACTATTTTGGTGGACCTTGTTTTTGAATGGATGAAAGAAAGATATTGATGGATGAAATATTGGATGCATTTTCAACGGTATTTCAATATTAATTATCATTTCTTATACCCTACCCACATATTACCTACCCACCTACCTACTTATCATTACTTACACCTTATGTACATGTTACCTATTTATTATTGTAACTTATACCTACATATTATATACCTACATACCTAGGTGCCTACATACTATTGGCCTACATAACTTAAGCTACACCTTTCTTTAAATCACTTATGTTATAATCAAAATCTATTTAACCTACAATTTATCACCTACCTAACCTACAAAATATTATGTACCTAGCTATAGGTACCTAGAAGTAATTTGCAACAAGTGTACTTGCTTAACCTAGAACCTACCTAGGTCTACATAGGCTTTAAGTTAGGTACGAAAGCTAATTAGACCTAGACTAGGATAGCTAACTAGGTTAGGCAAGCTAAGGGTTCAATTTTGTGGTATAATAGAATGGTATATATTTTTATGGCATTTTACATATTCATTAAAATGCCAAAAAATAAAAACTATACCATTTATAATGTTTTAAATTATATCATAAAATGTCATTCATTTATAAATGATTCCATTTATGCCATTAAATGTCATATAATATATATAATGCCATAATTAATTATGAATGGATGGATTTAATGTGGCATATAATATGAATGAATGAGTGAATGATTTTATGTGCCAAATAATATGGATGAATGGATGGTATGACATATAACAATGGTGGCAATGTCTTGGCGAGAAATTCAAAATTTGAATTATAGTTGAAAACTATTTGAAACAATGTCAACTTGCATAGTTGAAAATTAGTTGACATCCTAACTATAACCACATATTTCATCCATCCAGGATTGCCCTTATATAACATTGTCATTCACTTTGAGCTTTCTTTGTGCTCTAGTTTGAATGTTTTTTTTTTTTTTACAATTTATTTTGTTTTATTTTGCTTTTCTTTAGGCCCAACTTGTGTTTAGAATTTTAAATCATGTAGTGTAATATTAATTCATGGATTTTTTCAAGTGAGTGCATTGTGTTTTTTACATGTGAAGAATTTCAAGTTTTTCATTTTGGGGTTATTGTTAAGTTGTTTTCTTTTTTATCATGTTCAAGCTTTTTTTCTTTTCTTTTCATTGCACTTTTTAAAGGTCATATGGTGTCAAGGCAAGGCCACTACCATCTCCATGCACATACATCTTGAACATGAACATTTTCTTTCCAGTCTGTTACCCTAGAAAACAACTATCCTGAATAAAACAATAATAATTGTTCACTTTGAGAGTGAGAATGCTAGAAACGTACCTTCTATTCCTTGGCTAATGCTTAAAGGATGCAACTCAATTCTAGACGTTGGGGGAAGATAATGTTATGAACTTGTCCATCATTAGGCGCAACTTGTTGCCTTTTAGAACTTCCATTGGCCCTTTTCCATCTTCGTTCAGCAGGTGTTATGAAAAAAAGGTTATACTTGCAACCAATGCAATGGCTGACATGGTAGCCCCTAATGTGTAAGACACCTTCTCCTCAACCAAGGATTTGAATTGATCGAAAGTTTCTCTAGAATGACCTTTCACCACTAGATGATCATGCATACCTAAATGAATAGTTGTTTGAGTCAAATTTTCCTGCTTGTGCACAATATAATACATGCAATTTGCACATAGATTAACACATAAGGGGGCATTATTACAAATTTTGCAAAATGGTGGATCAGGAACAAAATGACCTCCTTGAAAGTTGTGAACCACATCGCCAATCTAAGCTATGTTTTTCTACATTTGTTAAGAAGAAAGAATTCACGACCATCATTTTAGCATTACAAATGGCCTAAGCAGTGTGCCTTCCAAAAAGTAAAGTTGAAATCGTTTTTGACGTTAATCATCTTAACCTTGCACCACGCATGGCCATCATGTTTCCTATCCATTGCATCTGCCCAGAATGACCATCATGACTAACAACATGGGGGAGTTCAAATAAAACATCACCACTAAATCTACTCAAAATGCAATGAACATTCTCAATGCAAAAGTTATCATAATTTAAATTTCTCAACTCGGAGCTAGCATGCACAACAAATGACATTGCCCAAAGATAATCTATTACACTCAGTAAAGAGGGAATGTCTCAAATGGAATATTGGGAATAAGTAAAAATTGAAGCATAATGACTTGTGTGCAGAGAAAAGATCGACAACCAAAGAGAGATTGAAGACATTCCATCCTCATCGAACGAATCACAAAAATCTATGAACAAATATTAAGGATTAACATGTTTTGGGACAACCTCTTGCTTGATTTCCCCAAGATGTGAGTTGTAGTTTCTGGTGTCAAAACAATATTTTGAGAGCTTTTCGAAATATTTTCCCCAATGATCCTAAACTTTCTAGGATTCACCCTCCATTCAAAACAAAAATCACCCTAGACTGGAGCCTAATAAATGGATCTAATAACATTGTTGTTATCATCATACGTTTCGTCCTTAGACACATGAACAATTCCAGAATGGAAACCAAACATAGCACACAAACATTTTTTTGTTACATGTGAGATTCCAAAGTCATTAGTAGGAACAATGAGCCCAACTTTACACTCCACATGAAAAGTTGCCATTCTATTAGAAATCAAATAGACCAAAGAGTGAGGTGGAGACGTTAAAATGACAATGTTATACATGAAAATAAATGACAAATAGAAAACAATGACATTGGTTTAAAAAATATAGATGATATGTTAACCTTGTGGGAAATGCCAAAACAACAAAAAGTACGAGAGGAATGTTCATTGGAAAATATATTTCAATTTTCGTTGATGGAGGATACCAAACTGATTTAGAAAAAAGATGAGAAGTATGGCAGAACACAAAAAAAGGTTGTGGAACTTCTTATTGTCAGTTGACAATATTGATTAAAGCAAAACGGATTATTATGTACATGAAAACTTCAAAAAATGATTACATAAATGGACTCCATGTCAAGTACATTTTATTATAGGTGCAATAGGAATAATGAAAGAATCTATTACCCTTTTGTGGAGAAGGCCTACCACACTCAATCAATTTGTTGACAAACTAATTAATGAAATATGATAAATACAAATAATCACTCACCTTGGAAAATACAATAGCATATCTTGTGAGTTATCAAAAGCTCTCCATTTGCTTTTAATTCATTGTTGTTTCTCCCAATATAATGAAATTAAGAAAGTAAATAGTAAGCACAACAATCCAATTTTCATTCAATATCCCACAATATGCGACATTCATAATCACAAGATGCTATATAATCTAGAATAACAAGAAAACCCAAGAACACAATTTATATTCTTATAACATAGTCACATTCTAGAAGAAAAATTATTCTCATCACACATAACAAGGCCTTTATTAAATACAAGGCCTTTATTTAGAAAAAAAAATTGTTTATGATTAAAAGTCCAACATCAAATCCTTTCTCAATAATATCCATCAATTTTTTCAGCAATGTGTAGAAATGTGATTCACAAGAAAGGAATATTGATTCTTGCTTAATTGGAAGACGGTTCTTCAAAAACATTTAATTCAGAAAGATGTAGGATAATACAAAAGATGGGTATCTACTAATGTCTAATTGAAATTGATTCAACCGATGATTCAACAAATAAATTTAATTGCATATATCATAATGTTCTTCAAATTAATCAATAATAAATTACTATGCATATAATAAATTTGGAATTGGGGAAAACTAGTTGGGAACAACTTATCAAGTCAAGATGACTTAAATAATGATATGATAAGATAAGATAAATCAAATATATCAAGAGGCAAGTTTGGGATACGTATTAGAAAATTAAAGTATACAAATTTAACAACATGGGACCAAAAACAACCATCATAATCCATAAAAATAAGTTTTTAGTTCCAAAAATAACAATCGTAATTAATGAAAAAGGGCAAGCTTTAAAAATTTAAAGGTTTGTATGAATATTAATGGAATATTGTCTATGAGATCTTCCTAATAGTTCCATAAAATAAACGTAATTCTAAAAATGTACACTAGATTTTTTTTTTGGGAAATATATTCTCATTTATAATAGTCCTTAGTTGAAATGGATGCAATTGAGTAGATATGAACATGTTAAGGATAGATATGTAAAAGTGTTTACTAAATCATCCATAGCAATTTATATTAAATTAATTTTCAACCAAATAAAATAAAATAAAAATATACTAAATATTTTACAAAGGGTTTATATATCTATTCGAATATGAAGGGTTTATAAGAAAAAATAATGAAGGATAAAATTTTAAGAGAAATAAAGGACATGGATATTATTAAAATGAAAATTGCTATAGATTATTCAATACCCTCATAATCCACAGAAAATTCAAGATAGATGCACTAAATTAGTTATTTAAGAATTAAGAAATAAATAATTTAGTCACAAATTAACCTAATCCAAATGTAATTATTTAGAACTATTATATATTTGTAAAGTAAACAAATTAATGAGATATTATATGGCTAATAAAATCTCAACAAACTTGCTAATTTTGGAATCCTCTTATAAGTTCAAATCAATAAAAGAATAAAATGGAATTATTGACAATTAAGAAATGTAGGAAAAGAGGTGCATCCAATATATATATATCTTTTATAGTGTAGAAGATTGAATTTAATAAATTAATACCCAACTTAAATATTGAATAAATCAAGAAATTAATTATTCAGCAAATTTGAGAAGGGTGAAGGATATCAACAAAATGATATATATTAAATTAGCTATTTTGGAAATTAAAAAAATAATTTAGTGACCAATTAATTAGATCCAAATGCATGATTTAGATAGGTATATTTGTATAGTAGAGACATTTAAATCATAGATATACTGATATTAAAACCTCATTAACCAAATTATTTATGATTCCTTCCATGAGGTCCAAAAACAATGTATAAAGGTATTATTTCCAATTGATAATAGTAGGAGACAAAGTGGCATCCAAGTGATTAATATCCATTAGTGTGTTATAGACTGTAATTACTTGATAATTAACCAAATCAAATATTGAAAAATTGTTTAGGAAATTAATATTGTAATAACTCACAAGTTCCAATTGTATGGGGTTAGGTTTAAATTCAATCATTTGGTTTAATTGGAAGATAAAAAAATTCGGGATCTAAAATTTCAATTAAGGTTTAAGTAGGCAAGGGATATCAAATTAATTACCTAATAAATGCAATTAAAAATAGGGATCGAAACGTCCAAAAATGGGTGGATTATAGAGAAGTAGTTGCCAAATGGGCTTGCATAATTTTCATATTTGTAATCAGCAATCAAAAAAATCCGATCACATTAGAGACAATTGAGTTTTCTTTTTGTTATCTTCTAATTTTTCTTGTTCAAATGCAAGAACCGATAGACCTTGAAGAAAACACAAGAAGCCTAATGCATAAAAGATAGAAAACAAGCTTCAAATGGACAAATCCAAAGCAGAGGAAGAAACATACAAAATTGTTGTTACACCAGAAAATTGAAGTGACTGATGACATGAGGTGGAACTTATTTGCCAAAGACCAATTAGAGAACTCATTGTCCAATTGAGAGGAAAAGGTATGTTCTTGAATAGTTTTTGACTAAAACAAAAACTATGCAATAATGTTGAGTATTTGGTTTCTCCTTGTGGAAATTATTTCTTTTAAGTTTAAATTTCTTTTTCAAGCACTTAGCCATAGATCGAGCTCCAAAAAATTGGAACTCCACCTATGGTCAAGAACAAAAGATATATTCTTGAATGGTTTCTGTTCGAAAACAAAACTTATGTAAAATGTCAAGTATACGGACTTGTGGAAACTTTTTAAATCTTTTGCAAAACTTTTGGATGATATTTCAAAAAGTGATTCTTACAAACCCTAATTTCTTTCTCCACAATATATATCTTGTGTTTTGGTTCATTTACATTGTGGAGGGAGCAAACAAGCAAGCACAAGGGAACTTGGAGGTAAGCTTTCCAACTCTTTCTTCTTTCCTTTGTTTTTATGTCCTTTCATTGTGCTTATATAATCATCTAGATTGATCATTTGAATTTATATAAGGGTTGGTCAAAAGTTCATTACTATTCATTATTATTCATTTTAGTTGTGTGATACCACCCATAGAACTTTGTCATGATCAAATGGGGTGCAAGCACAAGTGCTAAAAGGCAAGTTTAACTTTCTATGTGATTATGTGTAATATATAGAAATATGCACAGTTTCACTATGTAGGCACAAATGTTAAAAGGTGATTTTAACTTTCTGTGTAATTATGTGTAATATGAAAAATATGCATAATTTCATTATGTAGGCACAAGTGTTGGAAGGTGATTTTAACTTTCTATGTAATTCATTGTAATATGTAAAAATATTCAAAATTTTCATTATGCATGCACAAGTGTTAAAAGGTGATTTAAACTTTTTGTGTAATATTGTAACGAACAAAAAAAAAAGTGATCTTTGAAGATCCCATTTCAACACAAGCATAAAGTTCATACAATAGTATTAACATAAACAACCTTAAGTAACATAAGCACACCTATGCATCTCAAGTTGACTTAACAAAATAAACACTTGATTACAAACACTCTCAGTAACATTCATACATCTTGAATAAGCACCTAAAGTAAGACAAGGACCCAAGACCTTCAATATTGGACCCACCCCAAATTTAAACACCTTCTAGAGCATGTGTAGTAAGCTCCTTTAATAACAATATCCAAATTTACCCTCAATATCATAAACCCCCTAAACAAGTGTGCACAAATCCCTTTTGAGCACAAGCACCAATAACAACAACATGCTTTAACATGCAATTTTTAGTATGCATACAACACCCTGAATAACGTTGTCAATTGTGTAAATGAATTACTTGAACACCATTAGTGAACATAAACACCTTAAGCATGTAGCAAAAACAATTACATAGTATCTAAGCACCCACATAATCACAATATTTACCGGATGTTAGTAATTTTACCACCCTTGCATATCAACATATGTATAATATTACATGCATCTTCATTAATTGCTCCATAAATGCCATGAATGACAAGGACAATATTCAAGATCTGGGCATTAACTTAATAAATCATAGTTCTAGCACCCATAATAAACACCTAAAACAATATAAACACCCTAGGTAAAGACTTGGACAATGATAGAAGGATCGTATATATCTTTAAAATCATGAGCTCTTTGAATAAATACCTTCATTAACATAAGCACCCATAACAATAGTAACACATTTGACAAATATCTTCAATACACACAAGCCCCATGAGTGACAAAGACATAATCACAAGATATTGAACACTTTCAATAACACAATATGTAGGTTGCAACAATAATAACTCAAATAAACATCACCCCCTACATAACAACAAATGTAAAATATGCATATTTAGTAGGTCCATAAGTGCCAATAATGATAAAAACAATATTTAAGATTTGGGTAAATTGGCTTAGTGTCATAATTAGTCCCCATAATAAGCACCTTTGAACAACATTAGGCCCCCAAGTGAACACTTGAACAAAAACAACTTATATCCAAATGATGCGCCCACATTTGACAAAACTAGATATGCATATATAAAATCCAAGTACAACCAAGTCAAGCTTCTAAAACACTAAATTTGTAAGTTAATGTAATTTGTTAAACAAGATATACACATTAGGCACATACTATAACTCAAAGTACATTTATTCACCTACACCTTTAACCTTATTACACCTAAAATGGGCTTGCATGACCCATTTGGACACTTAAAACACAAGTTATGGCCAAAAGAAGGGCCAGGAGTCAAATTGACAATTTGACTCCCGACCATTAAAAGTCACAAATCACCCCAATTTCCTTGCTTTCAGGTGGCGTGTGACATACCATTGAAAAGGTCTTGACGAGGGCTACAACTTTGCTTCAGACCTCATCTTAATCAGAGGTCTGCACATAAGTTATGGGCCCCCAAAGTTGCAAAAGTCCTAATTTTGGGAATTTTAGGATTCCCACTTGGGAGTCACGGGACAAAATGACATTTGGATGTTGGTCCTGTGGCTAAGCACAAAGTATATTATAAAGGGGGAAGGTGGTGGCTTCCCCCAAGTCTGGACCTTAATGAGTATTGTGAATCCATGTTTGCTAATGGTTCATTTGTGCACCAAAGTGTTCCAATTACGCATTAACCAACTTGTTGTTTGGTTTGTGCAAGTGCGTGTGAGTAATTCAATTGCTTGTCAATTTTTCTTGTCCCATCCCAGAGTTCTAGCACGCCCCTTTACCCCCAAAGTGTTGCAAGCCAAAGAGTGTGCCCCAACTCCTTATCCTTCTGTTGTTTTCACTTTTGGACTCGCAGTTAAGTCCATCAAGGAGCTTGGGGGGGTGTCATTTTCCCTAATCTTCCAATAACAAGTCTAGATAATGATTAACACAACCTTGAAAATAAAGGCTTGAAAAATGATGGAGTAGAAGGTTAGCCACACTTCTCATGTTCAAAACATTATCTATACAAATTTGTACAATGTTGTCAACTCCAATGGTTTCAATGTATTTAACCAATGCAGTACATATGTAATGAGCATCCTTCCACTCTCTAATTATGTCAATGGAACCTACGAATACACCTGAACAAACAAACATTATGTTCAACAATGGACATCATGCAATGTTGTCCCAACCATTAAAACAAATGGTTACTCCATATTTGTGAATTGAATTTTGTGTCTTTTTAGTTAGCTATTTGGATACATCCACCTTTGATTTTTTTAATAAATTTGTGTGCAATCCATGGTATGATGGGGATTTGTAGTAGGTTTGAAATTCGGTTACTATCATAGCTTCTATCAACGCCAAATGTCACACAACATTGAAGGGGATGTTCACCTCAATAAAAAAAAGTTGCCCACTTTTTGTCCAAATCTTGTGTTTTGGCTGAATTTAATCCTTCAAGCAATGAAACTTGTCAAAAGGTTCAAGTGTTTTCAATTGTGGATCTATTAGGACCATCTATGTTGTATTTAAAGGGGGTGAAATTTTGAACCCTTTCCATTTTGAGACATTGAAGCAAATTCTCACTCCATTGAAAGATTTGGCATTTCAATGGCCACCTTTTTTATTCACCCATCCAAGATATGGGCTGGTATTTCCATGTTGTTTAATGGTGGAGGGACAAGTCCACCACATTAAGCAAATAGTGCCTTCACTTGTGGATGTGCCTTTGAACACATTACAACTCCAACTCACCCATTGCCATCATATTGATAGACCAAATGGAAGAGCATTCTATCCTTGTGGTATGAAATAACATTGTCACAAAACTTGCATTCCACCTTCCTTGGCTTATCCTTTGGCATCAAATACCATGGACTCCACATGTTTCACCTTTCCTCCATTGATAAAACACTATACACAAGAATAATAGGCTCAATTAATATAATTAAAGTATCCAACGATAAGATTATACTTCACTTTTAAGGCTACAAATTAAATTTAACAACAATTGCATATGCAATATGACAATTTGATTAAAAAATTAGGAAGGACGGGTGAAATCAATGATGGTTGTTGTTAAACAATATAAGGCCCACACAGCTTAAAGGATAATATGAATATTGACATGTAAGGTTTACATTTTATTACTAGGCAAACCAAATTTCATTGCCAAATCAATGGTGGAAATCAATCCATCATCAATTAGACAACCCAAATCTAGAGATGTGTGATGACCAAAAATATATAATTGCCACATGATTGGTGTTTCAGTCGTTTCACAATTGGTAATTGAAAATTTTCGATAAATGCAAGTTTGGCAACAAAAACTTTTGGTCACCGTAGGCTTGGTGATTAAAAACTTTTGATCACCACAAGCATGACAACCAAGAATTTTTAGTCATCGCAAGTTTTACTACAACCAAAACAGGCCTAGTTTTGGTCACCCATAAGCTTACCTTGAACAACCCTCGAGCCCTTTTAACATAAATTGACCTTATATTGATATGACACAATGGTGTGACTATTTCCTAATGTGTTTATTGCGTCATGACAAACGCACGGATGCTATGACAACCTTAATTGTTACATTCACACATTATAATTTTGTATTTATGTTTATTTTTGAATAATCAATGTTTTAATTTGTACTACATGCATTGGTACCATTTCCTTTGAGAGACAATTTCCATTCACCATTATTCGTATTATGATTAATGCTTTTGAAAATATGGCAAATGTTTTTCAATAACTCATAATCTTTTATGAAATGGCCTTCATTATAACAATTTTGACAATACACTCATCTTCTATATGTGTTAAAACTCACCTTCATGTGCTTCTTTTTAGCTTTCCTTTCATGTTGTTCATCATCATTAGAGCCATTTGATTCATCAATATTAGAATCAATTAGATGATACTTGGCTACATTTTTTTTCTTTACATGTGTTTATTCTTCAACTAATATTGTTGATTTAACCATCTTAGTTAGAATCATCTTTGGCATACTAATAATAACCATCTTCATATTAGTTTAAAAACTTCTTTGAAAGTTTTTTTCAAATATATGTCAGCAGGTTGTTGAGGAGTTTGACCGCACATAAAAAATTGGATGTAAATTTTTTTTATTGATCATTTTATTTGTTTTATATATCACAAAGTAGCAATTGCTAGTCCTTCATTTCAAATTTCACAAAATCATGTGATGAATGTTTTGTTGTACTACATTCTAAGTTGTTCAAAGAGTTATTTCATACGTTGCAAACTAATCAACAACTAGAGTTGGGAATATAGTGTAATTTATGCTCATTGGTGTCTTCTCTATTTGCTACACACATGTTAACAAGTTTTTCTATTCCCATTAAGGTTGTTCAACTTTTGATTTTCCAGCAATAGGTTTTTTAAACAACAATAGGTACATGCAAACTCTAACAAAACTAAAACTAACTACAAATCCTAAACTAACATGTACACAAATATTCAAAGCTTGAAGAAAGTTGGCTAAAAAGAAAATGCTCCATGTTCCAAAGTGAAAATAGAAACACAAAATCAAAAATGAAACTGAAAGACTCTTCAAACATGTATGTCCTCCTAGTCTTATATTAGCTAATTCAAAAATGAAATAGTCATAATTGACTATTAAAACAATCATTAGCTAGTACTTAAACTAACAATCAAAATTTTCAAAAACCTCCACCCCATTTTACTACATGTTCAACTACTTGTTCTGCAAACTACTAGTTGATTAACCTATCAACCTATCTACTAACCTAGTATAATATTACTTATTAGGTTTAGTAATTGGTTAGGTTAATGTCATAAGCTAGGTTAAATAAGAGGTTAGATCATTTGTTAAGTTTAACAACCTTCTTAAATCTATAGCCTATTAGGTCACTTGCTACTAAATATGGGTAACAACATATTTTAGTCAATTGTTGAATGTGTAAACTAGACTTTTTTTGTCATGATATTTGGGTAATTGTATATATAAAACATAGGAAAGTGGGATCACGTTCATCATTGGCGTAATAGCCACCAATTGTGTATTAGGAAAAACTCTTATGTTAATAAATTCAGTGTTTCATGAAAACAATTTAAATTGTTCTCTTTTTAAGGTTCATTCTTGTCATCATCATTTTTAGCTTATGTTAATGGTTTGCCATTAGCCCATTCGTTTGGTACTTGTGGCCACCCTTCTTTTATTAGCCAATTGAATGTTCCAAAAACATTTTTAGTAACTTTTGGTGTGTTTAATTAGGAATTTTCAATTCCCACATTTGGTTCTTCTTGCTCCACATTTAGTGAACTAATTGTGTAGATTGTTGAGTTCCTTCACTTGGTGAAGTAGTAACTTCTGCAACATTTTTTTGGGCTATTGTTATTTTTGCTTCTTAATTTACAAAATCAAGAACTTGATACATTGAAGATTAATTTAAAAAGGAACGAAGACCTTTCCATCTATTCAGTGAAATAAATTATTGAACCAAGTTAACAACCTCTTTAACTTCTTTTTGGTTTTGTTTTCTCCAATTTCTCAATCTATTTTGCTCTTTTCTTCCTCTATTCCTATTTGTCATAGATTCCAATTTTTTAAAAAATATATACAATCATTTTCTTAAAAAAATCTTCATTCAGTCCCCTTCATAAGGGTTTAAAGTCATCAATGTAGACAAGAATTCTTTTGATTTTTAGTTTTTTCAAGGAAATATTCTTCATTCCCTTCTAGTTTCAATACATAATTAGATCTTGAAAATCTAGGAGCCCAATACATATCATTCAACATCCATTTTTATATTAAAACATGAATATTTGGTAAACAACAAATTCCTTTATATCAAAAAATTTAATAATATGATGCGCTACTATAATTTCCTTAATTCAAATTAGTGTAAGTATGCATGCCATCACTAGTAGCCATCTTCTATATTTTGTTAGTTATGTAACATCACTAATTAGTGATTTTTGTTATATACACCACATTTCCATACCACCATGCAATTTCTAGATTATTAATTCTTGGATGTTCTCAAATAGTAAATTTCTTTACAAAATTTGCCCATTCATCAAATTTTGGTGCATTCCTTTGTGTGTACAAATAATTCTAGAAATTGCAACCACACTTGCAATGTGAACTTAATTAAAATTTTCCTTCATTTAACATGTTATAATCTCTTTCAACCATTTGTTCTTTCTTTTAACAATAGTCATAATCTACCATTTTTCATACCATCCCTGATAAACATTATTATAGTGATCAAATAACAAAATAAATTTAACCATATCTTGTTCATAATATGTAAATAAATTAGGAAAAGTTAATACTTGTTCGATTCCTAAATGAATCATGTTATTTACTCTACTATCTTTCTTTCCCATTCTACAAAAACCTAACGTATCTATGTAACCATGGGGAAGAACTTGCAAAGAACATGAATTAAACAAAATCCTAAATTTATTTCATTTATTTCAACTTTTCCTTCTTCAATTTCCATAATTTGCAATTTAATAGTGGAAGATCATGCATGTTTTACATCAAAATTCCTCCAATGTTTCATGAAATTGATTTCTTTAATTCCCTAGCATGGTCACCAAATGTTAACAACAATATTTTGCATCAATAATGGGTTCTTGTCCTACTTCATTAATATAAACACCCCATATCCATATTAATTACGATTGATTACATAATGGAAAATAAAATAATAAGCATACAAATAATGCATGTTCTTCATTGAAATTCAAAAGCATTTACAATGTTTTGCATTCTTTTTTCCTCTCATTTTCATCACCGATGTTCTTTGTAAATTACCTTCTCTACCCTGCTAGACAAGTCCCATGAATAATCTTCTAGAAATGTCATTAATTCCTTTCATATATTAATCAAAATGTTTAGTCCAATTTAGTTATAATTGTTTAAATGCATGTCATCTCGACATGCCATTCTTACTAGTAATTATTTACTATGTCATGCCAACTTATTAGTTGGTTGACTTGCAAAAGGCACATCAATTTACTAGATTTATTGGATTTACAATGTACATATCAACATGTCTTTTTACTACTACTTGTTTAATTATCATTTTGCCTACATGTCAACTTGTTTTCCTACACTTTATATTGCCATGTCAACATGTATGAACATGCTCACCCTAACAAACATTTCGACATTGCATGCTACCATCAATTGCCTCTTCATGGTGTTGTTAACCCCATCACCTCATATAAAGTATATGAAATTAAGGCATTGGTCATAGTTAAGAGATAATTTCCTTCATTTTTTACATACAAAAAATTGGGCATTTAACCGTCTTTTGCAATCACATCATTTGACCTACAAAACCATGGTAGTTTCATGAATTTTTATTGTGTCAAAAAGCCCAACTATTGCATGACAAGGCTTTCATTTGTGATTGTGAAAATGCACAATGATAACAAAAGTATTCAATCCTTTTCTTGACATCCACAAATGAAAACTAACAATATAAGTATTACAAATTCAATGGTTTGAGATACACAAACCTTTCCTTGGTTTTCTTAGCCTACTTTAGCAAGAATTTCAGTCATTGATTAATATTTTGATGGAAATATTAGTTGAGGATTTTGTGTCAAAAATAGTCTTCTAAGAAATGGTGTTTCAATAATTAACAATGACAATAATTCCTTAGTAATAAACAACACCAAGTTAAAATGAAAGCCATCCTTGGTGCAAATAATGCAATTACTAGAAATAAAATAATCAATAAATGGGGTTGGGGGGTCAAAGTATGGTTGGGGTACCAAAAAGAACCATTTCCTTTTGTATACAGTGAAGCCCCTCATTTAAAATAGGTTGCTGTAATTTTTGGATTTCAAAACATCTTTACCAACAAAGAGTTGTTGGAACAACACAACAAATTGAAGCAAAACTGGAAAAATCAATGTCCTAGCGAGACATATCGAATGTTGTGAGCTTGCAACAAAATGTAGCTAAAATAAGATTTGAGCACAAAAATGATTGAATTTAAAAGGAAAACAAAAAAAACAATGAAATTTGAATAGAAAATTTAGTTGAGATTGTCATAACTCATAGCAACTTCGAGCAGAAGACAACAAGAATTGCACTAAACAAAGAGATAACAAAAGAAAATGAGAAAAAATTAATGATGTCATAAGACTTGTAATAACTTGAAAAAGAAGACAACAAGAGTTGCACTAAGCAAAAGAGACAACAAGAAAAACTGAAAAAAAATTCATAAGACTTAATAACAAATAGAAAGGGGAGGAGGACAAGGATTGCGTCATTGAGAGCCCTAAACCCTAGAAAGGACTTGGGAGTAAAATTTTAAAACAATTTGGTTTCATTCTAGTTTCAAACCCAAATTAAAACTCATAGACTAACAATTTCAATTCTCCCTAATGACAAGACTAGAATTGGGACTCAATTCTAATGCCAGTGTAACCTCAAAGGATGAAGAAACCTAAAAGCATAGAGCTTTTTGCGGTTCATTTTTAGGAGGATGTTGATTTGCGTAGCAAAGGAAATTAGGTTTCCTTCTTTTGGGATTTTTTGGTTTGTTAGTGATTATGCTTTGTGGGTTGCAACAGCGATGACTTCGATGTTGAATGATAAAACAGTTTCAAAGCTTGGGCCAATTTCAAGTAGGGTCCATGGAACCAGCACTATTGGTCCTTACCTGCAGAAGCAGGTACCGGCCCAACACTGGTTCACAGGTACCATGTTACATGTAGAAAGCCATACAATGGACAACAAGGTCAATTTCCTTGAAGTTTATTGAAGGGAAACACCTAATGGAACTCCCAAGGCGAATCGGCTCCCATTCTTTATTGTAGATCTCTTAATTCTCACGATGGGTTTAATTTGCTTTTTTTCTATTGAATGCATCAAGGTGGGAGCCCAAATCTAGCTGACCCTTTCCTGGGGCAAAGAGTAGGCTTATTTTCTTCCCTGGTGCCGTTATCTGGAATAGAGATCGAAGCCCGTGAAACACATTTCAGTGGCCCAACCATTGTTCCCAAGTCAGTTGACTTATTGCTGGTTTATTGCCCTTATACTCAGTTATGCCACGTGGCTGTTGCATGCAGTCATAACACACTCAGGTGGTATTAATGGGTACTTGTTCTTGTACTCAAAGTCACATTGTTTGACACGCAAATCATTAACTTTTCCCCAGCCACAGGCCTCCAATTTTAACACAATGGCTAATTTAACATTTGGACTCTGGCATGTTGTATCCATGAATTATTTTTTCCCCTAATTTAACATACTAATGCTAACCCATGACTACGAAATTTGAAGTCACACACAATTGTCAATTGGTTAGGCTACTACCACAGCAGTTTGACACTAAATGTAGTATTTTCAGAAATGTTGACATTTTCCAAAACAAACAGAAATATTTTTTTGGAAGGAATTTAACAAATCTGATAAAATATTTGGAACATATCAGTTGTTGAAATGGATATCTCAAAACTAATTAATTATTTGACGAACACGCTTTGAAGTGCCCAAGGTACTACAGTATATTAGGTGTAGTCAAATTATTTTTTATAACCCCCCTCCCCACACCCATTTCTCTCTCTCCTCTCAGCTCTGGGACCTTAAATTTAAAATACAATTTGCCTTTGTACATTGGTGCTGAAGACAGGACAAAAAAGAATTTGTCTCAGATCCATCTGCTTATTTTCTAAACAACCAACAAACCCGACAAAAGATGTCTGAGTCTCTGCCCAATAACGATATCTTCCCCCACATTTATTGTGCAAAATCCTCTCCCTCGTTACCTTGGTTCAATTGCTGCTTTTCTTCCAACATGGTTCCCCATTTGATTCTTCAGGTAGGCGCTTCTTTTCCACTGTCATGTCAATCATATGGTTGCCCAGTATCATGCTCTTGGGAGGTAGGTATCTCTTTCAAGCATGTTGATCATGAGAATCCCCTCTTTCTCAAGTCTAACCACCAGATTGGATCTCTTTTTCTACATGGGTCCCAGGCTGAAGAAAATAGTAATAATCAGTCTCCTTCTTCTTCCCCATCTACCTATGTATTTAGTGTACAGAAATGGCTGGGGTGAACCAGCACCCACATTGGTCGTTGGTACCTTCACCTTTTTGAGCAAGGCCTCTTAGTGGCCATATTAAGCCCACAAAATTTTTGGTTTGAATTCAAAGACCCTAATTTAATCTAAGCATGGGATATTTATAATATTTAAAAATGATTCAAATGGAGTTTGGGATTTTTATCATGCTACCAACGTGGGTGCTAGTTCACCCAAGGCTGGGCTACACTGGAGTGAAACCAATGGTGGAACCCACTTGTACACTATGGTCTGGAGGGTGATACATAAACCTGTAATTATTAAGGAAGGTAGTTATTTTGTTTTGTTTGTCACATTGAAATCTTCTAAACCATGGTGCACCTCACTAGGTGCCATTAGAAAGTTCTTGATGAGTAGTGGTGCATTGAGCTGGATTTGTAATCTTTAGTCCTATGGTGCTGGAGTTATTGAGTATTGAATAGTTTTGTCAATGAAAAATCAAAACTAAACATACTAGGGAAATTGGGGCATGTTCTTCATAATTGTTGCAAAGTGCCCCATGAGTAGGATTTTGTAATGTATAGACTTAGGGTGTTAGGGTGTAGGAGATATTGAATTTTGACTTGGTGTTGTCATTGTCATTGGAAAATCAATAAAAATTTAACAAAATGCAAACAAAAAGTTGGCAACTTGGACCAATGGCACACAGGTCACATTAATCCAAATTAAAATAATTTCCATCCAAGGGTAGGTGTTGTTTCACACAATAAAGAGTGTGCGTGGGCATTTCAGTGATGAAATGACCCACGCGAGGCTCCCACGTACAGTAGGCCCTCCTGCCTGTACAATGGCATAATTTATGGGAGCAGGGCACATAAACGAGCTGGAGCTGGGTGCCCTCGGATCCATGGCCTAAATACTAAAATACCCTTCGTGAGCCCACTGCATCACCACTCCACCTCAATCCTCTCTTTTTCTTCCTCTCTTTCCACTCCTCTTCTCTCTCTCCTACATTGCTACCTACTTGTACGTATTACATGATTATTCTCTCTCTGCTCCCTTCTATCCGTCGTCTAGAAGCGGATTTCAAGCGCTTGCTGTCTTCGGCATCAATCAATCTCTTGGATTGTAGCTGCAGCTCTCGTTTTGTGTATCTATCATGTGTGCCTTGTTTTTTCTTTCCCCCCTGTCATAGAGTTTGAATACCAAGTTCTAAGAAAGATTTTGAGAACTAACTTCCTTCCTCCACACCACCCCACCCCCCCACTAGCCTCGCGTTGTTTCTTTTGTGTTAGAATTTGTTTTTGTGGTTTTATTGGTTGGGTGCTTGGGGGGGGAGTGTCGTTGAGGCGGTGGAGCGAGTAATCTAGTCATAAGTAGTTTGTTGTTTGTTGTTTGGAGATCATCACTGCGGTAAGTAGTCATGGTTTCTGTTTGCAAGCTTATTATGATCAAAGCCCTTCACAACCACATGAGCCTTCGTTGATCTCTTCTTCCTCCTCCAGTATTTTTTCCCCCCATTTTTGCTTCAAAAGGATTCGGCCGGTTAGGTCCTCCTCCACATTGCTGGGGAATTTTCTTTTTGTTGGGTTTTGCTTTTGTTGGTATCTCTTCTTACACTTTGTAGACGTTGAAATCTGTTGTGATCTGGACAGCAGCTTAGTTTTCGCGGTGCTTGAGCAGGGGGGTTGTTGTTTGTAGCTTTGAGAGAGAGAGAGAGAGCAGCTCTAAGATTGTGCTCAAGGTGACAGAAGTGAGTTATAGTTTAGATTGGTTGTTGGAGCAGCAGTCAGAGATTGAGAGCAAGGAAGTGGGGCTGTTGGGCTCCAGCTTGTCTAGGCTAGGAGATGGGTATCATCATCATCATCATCCTGGGAGCCTCAGCCTGCGGTCCAACAACAAGAGGTCGAGCAGCGTGTGTGGTGCAGTAGCAGCCGCAGAGCCGCTGCTCACCTCATGTTGTCCCTTCTCCATCTCAGCAACCTTGTCTGTCTCTTCTCTGGCACGCAGTCCGCCTACAAAAGCCACGACGCTGTCCACCACTACCACCTCCGCTTCTTTCCCCAGCAGCTTCCCCCAAAAAATGCGCAACTCCAACAACAAAAGCGGCGAAAATGGGCATATGGTGAAATGGCTGAATGCTATGAGGGCACAGTCGCCACCACGTTCTCACATTAGTCTCACTGGGGGGGCCACCATTGATTCTTCAATGTGGAGGCTGCTGAATATGCTGCATGGATGGTAAGCTAAGCTAAGCTTTTTTTTTCCCATGGCAGTGCCTACATTTCCCTGTACATTTTGTCCTGTTGCAAACTTTTACAAAATGCCCAATATCATGGCCTGCAGATCTTCTTCTTCTTCTTCAGGTGTGCAGGCAGGCTGTGTGTCCTTTCTATTGCAGGGTCTGTCAGGTACATACATGGCAGATAGACCACACTTAGAGATCTATTTGTAAATTTATTTGTGCTCATGCATGCTTGGAGACCCATGTATGTTGAGATCTCAATGTGGACAACAGATGGATGCCAGCATCATGAATGTTCAGCTTCTGGAGGGTTTGAGACGTGGACTGACTCCTGTGTTGCAATGAGCAACCCTCTATGCACTGGGGAATGGGAAGGAAGCCAGCCAGCCAGCCAGCATTGAACATTCCAAATTTTGCACATTTCGTGTGCACACAGTGCATCAGAAAGAAAGAGGACATATATAGGACAGCAAAGACAACTCCTCATTTGTGTGTCTGTTTGCCTGTCTTCTTTGTCCTTGGCAGGAGAATTATCCACCTATTCTGGACATGTTTGAGAAGTTTCTTAAGGCAGCCAAAGGCAAGCAAGTGGCTGTTTTTTAAGATTATGATGGCACACTCTCGCCAACTGTTGAAGATCCAGATCAGACATACATGTCTGATGATGTAAGATTTGACTAGTCTCTTGTACTTCTGTATCTGTCTGGTTGGTGGGTGGGGAAGGGTTTTCTCATCAGTGGTGCCATTGATTTTCTGTTTTTGTAGATGCCAACCACCAGTACAGGATTTATGTGTACTGCAGCAGCGAACCTCTTTCTTTTTATCTCTTCTGTTTTCCTGTTGCCAAAACTTTTGATGTGCAGAGCCCTGGTTTTTTTGTGTACAAATGAGGGCTATTGTCCAGGAAGTGGCCACATTTTTCCCAACTGCAATCATCAGTGGAAGGGGTAGACAAAAGGTGAATATTATAGTCATAATCATCTCTACTGTTTCTCTCTATCTATGTCTGCCTGTCTTGTTGCCATCCAGAGGGGGTTACTTTTCAGATTCCGTATAGCCAGAAGAAAATGTTGAATGATTTTTCAGTGGGTATATTGCGCTTCGTGGTGGATAGTAAAGTCATTGTGTTTGAGATTGGTTTTGTCACAGGTCTTTGAATTCGTACAATTACCAGAGCTCTTTTATGCAGGAAGTCATGGCATGGACAGAATGGGGCCTGCTGATGGTTGTAATGGCTTCAAAGCTGCTGGAACTCAAGCTAAAGATACAAAGGTTTGTCAAGATTGGTTCCCCCCTTGTCCTATGTTATCTCTATCTTTGAGGCAGCTTCTTCAATCTTTGAAGGCAAAAAAGCTGTGTAGTCCTTTGTCTGTCATTCTTCATTGTGAGAATGGAGATTTCTCTATTCTTATGAAAGATATTTCTTGCCTGTCAGAACTCCATGTAGCTGGTGTGTGTGTGTATCCAACCAGAAGAAGACCTCTGATTAGGTTATTTACTTATATTTTGCACTATGGGCCTTTGATGGGAAGAAATGCATATGATGCAGGTGTGCCAAATCTTGGAGGCCAATACAAAGGACATTGAGGGAGCTAAAATTGAACACAACCTGTTCTGTGCATCTGTTCATTTTCGCTGGGTGAAGGAAGAGGTAACATTGTGAACCATCATCATCTTGTAGGACATAACTGGAACAAGAGTACAATCTACTTCAGTTGGTCCAATTCTTGGAACTGTTGTTCTATTGTATGTGTCTGATCTTCCTTACCCCTCCCCTTCACCCTTTTTTTTCTGACAAAATCTCTTCCACCACATGCTCCTAATTCATTTAGGGACGTCAGTAATGGGTCACAAACTTGGCTCCAAGAAATTTTAAGTAGCAGTACATGTGTGCATTGGAAAAAAATTTCTTTAAAAAATGTTGTCTTGATGCTTCAAATATTCATTTCTGCAAATGGTTGTCTGAGCTTCACTGCGATGGCTTTTCATGGTATAGTGGTAGGCATGTCTCACACTAACCATCATGCTTTTGAAGGTTAAGAAGAAGCACAATGTCTTCATGTACACCTACCTTATAGATGCTACTGGTTACAGGGGTATTGCAGGTGGAATACTATGCAAGACTTTTAATTGCTGAAGTCAGATTTCAGGTCAATTTCTGATGATGTCCCTTCATGGTTTGTGGTTTTTTCAAGTCTTCCATTGCTTCCTTCACCAGTTTTTTGGGGTATTGAAAATCACCCATTGGGGGGTTTGGGTGGTTCTACATGATCATGGGGTGTGATATATTCAGTGTATGGTGTATTAGGGTTTTCAGATATATGAATAGCAAGGTCGCTAGTAGGGGAGTTTTTTTGTATGGCTCAAGTTGTGTGACAGTGATGTAGATGTAATGAATTGAGGCTGTCTCCACCACATTGAACTAGAAATGAAACGTGGTGACCTAAGTAAAAGCTAGTGTATCCTGTGAGATTCAATCCTTTCTCCAACATCAGACTTTTTTGTGGTGAAATTTCAGCAAAATTTGAAATAGTCACAACTTCTTCTATCAGATCTTTCTTGTGCCACCTTGGCAAATTTTGTGCACAGAAGAGGCCAGTGGAAGCTGTGAATTAGCACAGCTAACAGCACTCTGTCCTCCTGTCCACTATTATTGCCTTTCTGCAGGTGTGGAGGGTATGGAGATGTGTGACACACATTGAGCCTTCTTCATTCAATGCATTTAAAAAATAATTTTCAAATTTGTGAAGGTAGGCTTCAGGTGTCTTTCTCTTTTCTCTGTCATTTGAGAAATGATGTTTCAATGCTTGAGTTGGGGATATGATGGAATCCCAACTCTTAGAACAGCAGCACAGTTTTTCTAGTTCATAATAGTACCATGTAGTTGGTTCAAATTCAAGTCTTAGCATGCATGATAAGAGGAAAAAATTCTTTTACATAAGTGCTTGTATTTTCTGCTACAAGACGGAGTTGGGCTTTTTGGCAAAACAAATTTAGGATCTTCCTCCTTGTAAAGTTGTGGAACTTGTTCATATCTAAGGACATCTGGAGAAATTATCTGCTTTATCAGCTAAAGAGGATCTTTGAAGCAGTTGCTCCTGAAGAAAAAGTTCCCTCTTTTTGGCTAAAGCGAGTGTCTTTGGCAACTGGAAGTGAAAGACTGTCCATCCATTTTCTCAATTTTTATTCTTGAAACTTACAAAAGGTTGATGATCTCATTTGAGCACAACTGGGTGCCACTCGCAGAAAGGGTAACCAATGTTATGAAGAACTATTCCATGCTGAGCCTAACTCATGGACACAAGGTAAATTGTTGAATCTGGTGCCAGTGGATGATGACAAGTTGCAACAGTACTACTGCTTACTAGTTCTCACTTGTTGCTGGTTTCTAGTATGTACTTGAATCTGAGGTTCAATATTTGATTGTTATACTGGCAGATTTAAGTGCTGACCGTAATATACCCTGTGGTGTGCAGGTATTGGAGATCCAGCCAGCAATAGCATGGGATAAGCTGTCAATTTCCTTCTTGATTCACTTGGTAAGGACACATGATCTGCAATTCTTCTTAAGTGGAATTATGTGTAAAGTTTCCTGCTTCAGCTGTGTATGAATCGAGAGAGTAAGGAGGTAGTTAGGGTAGAAATAGACTAAGCTACCAGAACAAGTTATATCTTATTGCTGGTACATGGCAGGTATGGCAAACTCAAATGATGTGCTGCCATTGTACATTGGGGATGATCGAACTGATGAAGATGCTTTTAAAGTAATGTTGATTTTCCATCTCCCTGTTTCTTTAGACATCTTTGTGGCCCATGATTATTGTGTTATAAATGTGGCAGAGCGCACATTTTCTGTCAGCTGCTGATGAGAGTGAGTCTCTGTATCTTTTTGTGGTCTAGTTGTTGAATGGCATGAAACATGGGTGTAGCATTCTGGTCTCAACTGCACCCAAAACCACAAATGTGGCTTATTCTATCCGTGATCCTTCTGAGGTAAAGATCTTGCAAAAGCTTGCTCTTTTCCATCCCACCAGCAATCAGGATAGAGAACCATTTCTGTCTTTTCACTTCTGTAGTTTCTTTTTCTCATGGATACCTTTGTGATGATTATTTAGAGGTTGTAACTTAGTAGATTCACCCACCAAGTCTTTTAAAAGTTTCTCCATCTTGTCACTCTCTCACTTTTTAATTTGTTTTTTTTTCCTGTATGTGCTGCCAGGTGAAACAGTTTCTGCATCAGCTTGTGCAGTGGGAAAAAATGGGCATGGACAGGGACCATTTGACTAGCTTCAGAAGTGGCTACATAACCATCCCAACACACAAACATAAGAGAACACCTGTAACCGCATCTATTTGCCACACAGGAGTATGAGTTGTGTCATGTGAGAAGCTGATGAGTGAATACATCAAGACTTGAGCCTTCCACACAGCTTGAGAAGAGAAAGAGCTTTTCAACCCACTCCTGTCCCATATATGTTCCATGTATCAATATTTCCCAGATCATACCATAGACTTGAAGAAGCCAAAATTTTTCAAAATGAAGCTGGTGGTAGTCGTAAAATCTAGTGAACCCAAATAGTCTTCTGAGGGGAGCAGATCATAAGAATCTTTTAAGATAGAAACAAGGGTGTTCTACACTGACAGGTGTTCTGTTGTGCCTCATTATTTGGCTTATCAAGATATGCTTCTCAGCTTTATGTTTGTCAGTTGCACACTAAAATCACCTTGAGAAAATATCAAATGGCCCCAGTCACCTCTTATGACAAACTCTGTATCTATTTTTTGTCAGCAGGACTGGTGATGTATGCAACTTTAAATTCATATGTATATTGTGACACGTTGCAGTCATGATTTTGCTGACCTGCATGGAAACAAGCAGGGATTCTTCTACTTGGTGCCTATTGTGTTCTTTGACCCCTAACATGGGAAAAAAAAAGGCTTTGTGTAGGTAGTTGCTACTGGATGCTGTGATTTTTTCGACTCATAATTTTAGACAATAGATTTGGGAGAAGTAGACCTATGTCATAGTTTACCCAGTGAAGATATGGAGCCTCATGCTAGGGCAACTGATTAATGTTGCAAATCCCTTGATTTAGGTTTTAACAGGAGTCTTTGGAATCCCGTTTCTACAACTCAAGAGGTTGCAAGTGAAGTTGCCAAAGATGTAGCAACCACAAAGAGAGGAAGAACAACTTGAGACAATGAATGCAGCACGCAAAGAGCTAATATGTGGTCTTATTTATGTACTTATTTGCATGATAGGTGTAAAGACTTGACACAACTACTTTAGTGAGCGTTGTGTCAAGTCTTTACACCTCTAGTGAAGCTGAATACCTACATCATAGCTTGTACTCAAGGTGTCAAGGAAGCATTATTTTTGCCAAGGTTCTTGGAGGAAGTTGGCTACAAGTAAAAACTACCAACTACAATTTATAACAATATACCAATCAGCCTGGAATCTTCTTTTTCAAGAATCTAATGCACCAATCTAGAATGAAAAAGCACATTGGCATCCAACATCATTTTGTGAGGGACCACATCATGAATCGAGAGGTCCTCAAGTTCATATGTTGCTGAACAAGAGAAATGGCTCTAGGCATCTCCTATTAAAGGACCAGATTGTAGAGAGAAGTTCATAGATGAGAGAGGTGGACACTTTTGAGCACAAAGAAACTTTGATCTCCGTACACCACACATGTAAGTACTAGTGTAAGGTATATACTAGTAGATTATTACATTTTGCTCCTTGATACAATTCTGAGATGTATTTGTATACACAATTGATTGTACCAATGTTCTGGATGTCACCTTGCTTTTATGTCAAGCTCACGACTAACTCTGGGAGGTCGCCCATACCCACATAATGCGGATGGAGCATGAGCGATGGAGTCACCGATCTGCAGCGGAGCAAGCAACTCGAAGTTCAAGTCACGGATCTGTAGCGGAGAGCAAGCAACAGGAAGTCCAATCAATGGGCCTGAGAAGGTCTGAGAAACGATCCTGACATGCGGCTTCGTGGGCTGCGAGGAGAGCTAACAAAACCAGTAGGATTGCCGTGAAGGAAAGGTTTTTTCTACAGAAGAAGTTCTAGAGCTTTACTTGGTTCTGTGTCCGGCTCTCAAGCTCGTGAGATCTTGAAAGCGTAGAATCGACGTGCGGTTTGGTAGTTCAGCAAGGTCTTTGGCTGCGATGATCACAGGTGCACTTACCGACAGGTATTAGAGCTCCGAAGACTTGTAGTATTGTCAGGTATGGCAAAATCCGCAACGACAACTTCTGTGACGGTCTTTGTCTTTGCTATATCTGCCATCATAACGTCGTCTGGTCGCCTACACTGAGACTTGGGGGAGAGAATCCTTCAACCGGGAGCTCTTAGCCGGGCCTCAGAAATACCTGGGAAATGGATTGTCGGGAAGAGTGTTACGGTGCAACAGGACGCAAAATACAAGAGGAAGGTAAGAATTCGAGGAGGACGTCAAGCCGTTCTTACAAATTCGAAAAATTAAGCCGAACAGGAGTGCAAATAGTAAACCAGAAACCAATAGGACCAGTGGCCAGTGCCATTGCCTCATCAGCGGATCCACACCGCCTGGCCACAACTACATTGGAGAAAGGATGGGTTTAGGGCAGGGGTTTGGATTCAGGGCAGGGTTTAGGTTTCTAACGTCTCTACAGGTAGATAGGTAGGTACATTTGATGTGGTTTTGAGAAGATTTACCTCTTTAAAGTAACCTTTGAAGCCTTGCTAGGGAATGGAGCGTTGTCAGATGTTTGTGAAATTTTGAGGAGTATCGATGAAGCATGGAGGAATGTCAATAGGGCAGTTAGTAGTGTTGATGGAGCATTTAGGAGCGCATTAGTGCTCCTTTTAGGAGTGTTGGCATACATCATAGAACATCGTCCTTTGATCATTCATAGATTTTAGTGGTGTTGGATACTTGCATTTTGGAGGTTGTTCAAGATTGTGAGACAAGGGGTTCAGTTTCAATCTCCCTTCAATTAGTCGGCCCTTGTGTGTGCATGTGAAAAGTATGAGTTTAACCCCCCCCCTTTAACCTGATACTTCGTGTTCTAGTTGTGGGCCCTTATTTACACGCCTTGATTTGGCACACCATCAAAGGTGGTGTTAGCATTTTCAAGCTAACTCCTTGGGGGCAACAATGGTACCTCATCCCTCTAGGCCCCATGTCCCCCTCCAATAGCTTGGGCATGGATATCAAATCTAGATCCCCTTGAAGTTTTTTTGTTTGGGAAACCCAAACTTCGATTATATTTTTGCATCCCAATTGTTTTGATGCAAGAGGTTCAACTAACATTTAGATCTCCTTTGGACCACATAATGTGAAACTTGAATGATGTTGTTATTTGGCATCTTTTTCTACTTTTGCCCCCAATGGTGTTTTCTTTTGTTTACTCAAGGGGGAAGGTTGGGCATAAGGAGACTAAGATTTAGTTACAGAGGTACCTTGTTACTAACTAGGAGGAACTTTAAGTGGAACATTTGTTGTATGCATAGGCTTTAATAATTACTTTACCTTTGGTCCCCCCCCCCCTATTCAAATGGCACCTTTCCCCTAGAGCCTTCATCCTTTTCTTCCCACTCGGGGGCCCCATCATCTTCGTTGAAGTTTAACCAAAGGGCAAGCAAAGGAATATGTTCATAGTGCAAGGGCCTTTGCCCCCTTGGCGCTAACTTAAACCTCTTCAAAAACCATTATTGTTCTACAAGCTTTTCATTCTTTGGATTCATCCTTGTCATGTTTAGATTTTTTGATGAAATTTTAACTAAAAGCAAACTTGGATTTTCTCTAGACATGTTCAGGTCAACATTCATCCATTTAGCTCACCTTTCAACTACAAGGCCTTCAAGCATGGTATTCGAGCACCTTTGAAATTTATTTGATTTAGAGGATTAAGCTAGCAACTTTTCCCAATTATTCTTAATGTGTTTTTATGTTGTTACAAGGTGTATCCTTGGGAGTATAGTTAAGGCCCTTGGTGCTACCATGTTGTTAGCTTTGGCCAAACCTTTTGGTGGCATTCGGTTAATAACAATAGGCAAGGTTTTTTATTAATTGGTCAATAGGACATTTTGCTTCGAATTTTGCATTTACCACTCAATTCTCCCCCCACCAATTTAGGGTTATAGCCACATGGGTTGTGAAGCAATGGTGCAAAGTATTAAACCAACTTTAAATGTTCACCTTGATTGGGTGGTGTTGTAGATAGACATTGCAAATGTTTTCAACATTGTTTCCCTTAAGGTTAGATTCCATGAGTTATGTGTTGTAGGTGGGCAATTATTTTAGCTCATACCATTCATCCATTCTTTTAATGCTTCCCAATTCCCTCTTTTCTTTAGTCACCATTCCCTTCAAGGCGATCTCTCTATTATTCAATCCTCCATAAATATTTGTTAAGGGGATCTTTCGAATGGTTTTTTTTTACCTTAGCTCATTTTCATGCACTTCATAATTCAACTACCTTTTTCCCATCTTTTTTGTTTCCTTTTATCGTAGATGACACCCACATCATTAGGCATGCTTTAGTTGTCTTTCAAGTTTTTCATCATTTTTCTTCAAGTTGGATTTAGTAGACCTAGTGATTCAACCTTACATGCTTGTTTGGTCTCCTTTAAGCTTACTAGTTCAAGGTGCTCGCTTCCATCAAGTTTTTGAACCCTTACTAAGGGCATTAAGGTTTTGGGTGTTCATTTGGGGTCCTTTTCCTTCACTTTTTCTTTTGTCCAAGATGTTTTAAATGATGATTTTCAACACATAGATGCCCTTCATAGGTTGGGGGATGTGCATGTGGCATTTGGGATTCTCATTTTCGTGCAAAGGCCTTATTACCTTTTTCATTCCTCCCCCCCCATTCCCGAATTTTCAATGCCAATTAGTATCCTTTGATTCAACCCTCATTCGCATATTTAGGAGACTTTTAAAGCCAAGTTTTTTGGAATGTTCGAAAGCTCCCCTAATTAGTCAACAAGTTTTTTTTCTCATCTCCAAAAATGGGATAGGTCTTATCTTTACAAAAGGTATTGCCCTAACAACGTACTTGGGGAATTAAAGGCTTGTTACTCCAATCATCCATCCACATTTTTGTAGGAGGACTGCCCATTTTTATTGGGGTTATAGGGACCAACAATCCACTTCCATTCCAAACTCACAGTCAATGGGTTTGTGACCTTTTTACCTCTAACTATTCAAACTTCCATCCCACCATTTGAAAATCTGGAATGGATTTTCTTCAAGAAAGCATCTCAAAAAGTATGTACAAGCACTCATTTTCAAGCATCATCTCAAAGTTGTTTTTAGATTGTCATCACATTCAATTGAAATTTTATGCAAGCCCAAGCTCGAATGCTTGACTTTCTACCTACCTAATCACCCCATATTTTAGAATGGCCTTTGACATTTTCTCCTCAACACTACACACCAAATTGGGGCTCCCCCATCCCATGAATCATGGTCTTTCACTACTACAAATATGTGTTTTTACACTAGGTTTTTTTTACTAAGTTTAATCATATTTTAAGTCACATCGAACAATGGACAAAATTGGTTGTAGTCATAATAGACAAGTCATTTTTGACACAAATGTGATTAAAAATATATGACTAACATGACTGAACATGCTTGTCTGAAATGACTAAAATGATTAAAGCCATTAGTTGATGTGGCATTATTAATTTGATTATATATTTTTAATTATATTATTTATATGAATATAACATAACATTATGGAACTTTAATATTTTTGAACTATTTGTGAATCCAAAATGCTACCACCCTTGATCTATGATTCAACATTGGAATTTTATTTTAATTTTTTAATTTTTAAGCTAGCATTACTAGCAAATTGCGTCAACCAAACATCGTAGGCCTTTGAATCTCCAAGCTTGGGATTTCTTTTAATGTGTTCCAAGTAAAGTTTGAACCCACAACCTTCTCCACCATCAAGCCATCACCTCACATGATGACAAAAAATGATATCACAAAATATACAAACACATAGTTTTAAAAAAAAATGATTTTCTTAACATCACTATTTTATTTTATTGATTTGGTAGGTTTATTACTACATTGAACTTTGTAATTTCTTTAATTAGAAAAATATTTAAATCAGAATTTTTTTGAAAATCATTAATTAACAAATTCAAATGCATCGTTTGAAACTTTGAATTGAGTTATATATTCAAATATTATTTAAACACATCTAATTTACTAACTTTCATGAAACTTTGTGATTTTTTTCCATTTCAAAATGTACAACAACTAGGATGGTTTTAAATATTTATTTTAAAAATTCATATGTAATGTCTGAAATATAATTATTTTAATAAAACATTTACTTTCACAATTACATTGAATTTTTAAATTTTTTTAGTTTCAAAACATGAAAAATAATTAAATCATTTAATTAAAATTTCATATATAATGTATTAAATCTTTGATTAAGTTATAATCTATGATTATTTAGGAAATATAATTTATTACAAGAATCATATTGAACTTTGTGGTTCCTTTTAATTTCAAAATGTTTTCAATATTTGCTTCCAAAATTCAAGTAATGTTTTTTTTTGCTTGGGTTAAAAATTTCACATATAATTATTTGGGTACATTTGGTTTCCTTACTTTCATCATTGACTTCAATATTATAATATTTTAAATCCAAAGTTTTAAACATTTCATTAATTTAAATATTTTGATTTATGCCACATATTTTTCAAAAATTAATGTTTTAACAAAATATCTTTAAAATATCATAAGAAAAAAAATTCACTTTTGAAATTATGGTATTAAAATTTGTATGCCTTCAATATCATATCAATTTTTGTAATAAAAGTAAAACAATTGAATTCAATGTTACAATGTTTTTGTAGTAACAATAAAATTTACAATAAATTAATTAGTTTTTAAAATTTTAAAATTTAAATGAAATGAAATTTTATTTTATTAAATAAAAAGTTAATTTATTTTATTATTCCATTTTACTCATGTCATTTGATCATAAATAAATGGTTTAATTTGGGGCTAATTTAATTTGGACATATATGTATTCAATTGGTTTATCAAAAATATGAATTAAATCATGGAATTTGAATAATTAAAAAGTTTCACATATATTTAATTAATTATTATGATGTTTTCCATTATTTTGATAAAAGTAAGAAAATTTAAATCAATACTCCATTTTTCATCAAAAAAAAATTCAAATTTTCCCCTCTATAAATTATTTATTTATCTGAATAATTATGAATAATTGTTGAAATTATGAAAACTATGTCTTTTGTCTTTTGTCATTTTTTTCGTAATGAAGTTTTTAAAATGAGAATATGATGTTTTTCCATTTTATTAATATCATGTCATTAAAAATAACATTACAATCATGTATGCCATATTTTATGATTAATTATAGTCATGTTAATTATATTTATTAACATAGACAAATCCATGTGGGCACCCACATTTACCACATGTGCAACATATTGTCTGATTTGATTATAATGGACTAGATTTTTTAGTCATGATGGACACATTTAGTCACTTTAGACTACTAGAGTATTTTAAATATTAACTATATAGTCATTTTAAACATGATGTTAATAATGTAAAAGCCATGTTTTTTATAGTATTCTTTTTCAATGCATATGTGGCCAAGCCATAAATCCAACAAGGATACATTTACTTTGTTATGCTCATGGGCAAAAATGCACAACCACACATGATGAAGTTTGAAATTCTTTCGCTTCGATTGTTAGGGATGCTAAGTTCCATGTTTTGTGTGAAGAAACACATGTTTTCCTAATGCCATTTCTCCAATCATCACAATGATGACTGGATATTGTGCTTACAACAGATGGTACTCGCACTTTGGTAGATGTAATCATTGCTAACTCAATTTGTGTGAATCTTGTTTCACAAACTACTTCTTCCCAAAGAGTGCCTGCAACGATTACAGCTCAACTTAAACACAAAAGCCTAGTAAAAACTTAGTAGGACAACTTCACAATTTTTTTTTTAAAACAAACCTAAAGCAAACACAAGGAAGAAGACTTTGCATACAAAAAGACAAAATATTCACAACATACAAAGAAAAAATAACACATAGAACTCCATGTATGAAAGTATGGTAGGAAAAAGTTAATTTACTCCAAAAAATATTCCTTTGTATAATCTTCAAAGGTATAGAGCCTTAAGTTTCTTAAAAAAAAACAAGAAAATGATGGAACATGCAATTAGCCCTATCCAAAAAAAAGTGATCCTAAAAAAACTCAATCTAAATTGGTAGTAAATCCAATTTCGATACATAAAAATAAGTAACATGGTTTTTAATAAGGAAAATTAAATAATTGGTTTTGGCAAGGAAAATCTAATTTTAGTAAAAGTTCAGTAAAAATTTGATTACGGTAAAATTGTAGCTTCAACATCATCCTTTTTTTAATTGGGATTACATCCTCGTAATTATATCTATAACTATTTATGTTATTTTTGCATAATAATAACCTCTATCATATCTACAACTTCTACCCTAACATTTAATCCTACATTTTTTGATGCAGTGGAAGCACTTAATGTAGTAGCACCATGGAATGGTAGTTGGTTTCAATCCTACTGAAATTGAAACCTTAACATCTAAACCGGTTCCAACTATAGGAACCTTATTGTCATCTTTGACTATTGCACCAAAAAGTGTTGAGTTAATCACAACACCAGAAAGTGCACTAACTCCTGTAGGGCAAGGGCTTGAACAAGTTCAGATCCCTTTACATCACCAAAAATATCTATTATACTAAAAATGTTTCTAGTACTAGAAGCCACCTCCAACTTGATAGGTTGCAATTTCAATGCAACAATCAAATCCACTCCCATTGCCCACCTTCACTCTACTCCTCAATTTTACATGTGTTAGATTCAAATGTTGATTTGAATTATGCTTATGTTTTGCTGGAATCAAAAAGAGGCATTACCAAATGAGGCATTACCTTCCGGTAAGTCTTCAAACGTAGCTGGTACAATTCTTCATCTTTTTGGTAAGATTCAAATGTTTCCTAAATGATCTTACCAACTTACTCCTTCTGTAATTCTCACTGCTATGCTTGGCTCCTCTTGCTCCTCTACTGATAAATTAAAAGTTTTGCCTTCATGAAACCATACACCATCTTAAGGTTGTCAAACTCCTCCATTTAGTTATGGTAGATATCGACAAATTTGGCCTTTTATTTTAACATCCTCATCTCCTTCTTTAAGGCCTCCAATTCCTCTAGAATCATGCCCAAGTTTTGCTTCACATCCTCCAAATCTTGTTGCAATAGCTAGATTTTTCGATGGATTACTACAACTCCAATTGATGCTTTTGTGTTTTTCTTACAAGCAATTCATTTTAGCCTTCCAGCCACTCCACCTTCACCTTTGCCACTCTGAACATTTTGTTAGTGATGCTCAAAAACTATTCGATGACCTTTTGGTTTGCTTGCTCATGCTCAAGGGTCCATTACAATGCAACATATTTCAAATTAGGGGAGCCTAGAGTCTTATTGATTTCAATAAGCTAGTTGTGCAATTGTGGTAATTCATTTTGGTAATTAGAATTTTTGGTTTTCAACTCTTGAATTATCTTCTTTCACTAATAGAAATTGGCCAAAATGTAACCACTCTATTTATGACTACATGCGACTATTAGTTATTTACAACTACATTTGGACATTTTTGCAACTATTTCTTATTTTGGTCATATTTGCAACTACATTGCAATTAGTTTGCAACTATTTTGGTGTTCATCCTTCCATGTGAACAACGTTTAGTTTGGTTTTCATCCAAGGAGAACAATTTATATCCCATTAGTTGCAAATGTCATTAATTTAGTTGCAACCCTATGAATATACAAAGGTGTATTTTGTGAATTCTAAGGAATATAATTGGGTGTATTAATATTTATAAATGTATATTTTGAATGTATATGAACAACCATATTCCATGTGTATTCAAGTAATATTATTAACATAAATAGCCTCAATATAATGGTTACATTAATTGGTGTATATTTTGAGTATATTAAAATTTTATTTAAAATATTTACTAAATATATTATGCCCATATTACAAGTTTATCCAAACCATCTTATTATACTTCTTCAAATTATTACAAATGATATTTATTAAATGTTATATGTTTATATTAGTTACATGTAATAAAAAATTCAATATTATCTTCCATTTTTTTAAAAAGTAATATTTTATTACATAATGATCATAATGATGATGATATTAGAATGATAGGAAAAACATTATATAATTATTAAAATAATTATATAATATAGTATAATATTTTATTTTATTAAATTATTTTCAAATGTCTAATGTACTTATTAAATTTTGATTTTTTATTCATTAATTTTTTTTAAAAAAAAATAATAGATCTAACAAATGACATAATAGTATATAATAAAAACTACTTAACCTAGGCTACCTACAAATTACATTATTATTATTATAAATAATTAATTATGAGGTATCACCATATTATAATAATTACCAAAATATTAATATATAGTTTTAAGTTTCTATATTTCAAAATTATAATTAATATTTATGAATTATGAATTATTCAATTATTATAATCAATTACTGATGTATAATTTTTATTTTCAGTTTATTATTTTATTATAATTATTGTAGTAGTTAGAATGGAAATTTAATAAATTAATATCAAATGCAAAAATTATTTTTGAAGGAAAAGTATTCTTGTTAAAAATATAAAATATTTATTGTAATAATTCATAAATAGCTATAATGAATGAAGTAATAATATGAATAATAAAAATAAAATAGTAAACATTGGTTACCAACTAGTTACAATAATAATTGAATTAATGTTATTGTTACTATTAAATATTTACATTTATATTTATTATGAATTGTAAA
>Ga0209208_10000216_pt1 | contig 69129 bp, 58 predicted proteins | sample S1TSphfallax_3_FD_187694 | JGI IMG/M metagenome (GOLD analysis project Ga0209208, IMG submission 187694) | Host-associated microbial communities from peat moss isolated from Minnesota, USA - S1T2_Fd - Sphagnum fallax MG (SPAdes) (version 2) | ecosystem: Host-associated > Plants > Peat moss >... | reverse complement strand
GGGAGGTTGGCGGCGACGGTGTTGGTTTGCCAGTCGTAGAGGATGGAATCCTGATTAGCAAAGATGAAGAGCTGGTTGTTGGGCAGCAAATGCACGTAAGGGTACAAGTTGTCGTTTTGAGCATCGTTTGCCTGCAGCCAGCCACACCCCCATGAATATATCAACAATTACACAAACAATTCATTGTGAACATTCATCAGTATCTTAACTTTTGTGATTACATCTTATGGATATTTCTCCGGGGGCTTTCATAACTAGCCTCGGATGATCGAATGAATTCAAGAAACTTCAGGAAAAACAGGGGTACTTACTGAGACGAATCTCTCAATTGCAGAAATGAGGAACAGGAGTTCAAGAGGAATGTGCGGGATCAGAGATTGCTAGAGATTATTACATTTGCGATAAGAGGAATATAAGTGGTGCCTCGGCCGTTCGCTGGCACATACTCCACAGTCGCAATACCGCGTCCACCGACGACGGCTTGGGTACCGTCCGGCAGTTGTGCGTTGGTGGCGTACCACCGTCCGTTCTGCAATGGCACGTCCGTCTCTACCCAGTTGCAATCACCATCTCCTCCGCATGGAGCGAATGTTCTAATCTGCAGGCGCGGATGCAACACAAGCACGAATTGGCAGACCTTCACAGTGAACAAAACTGTTCTCGGGACCAGTTCATGGCCCTGTAATTCGCATGGGTTGCTCAAGCATGTCTAGTGCAAGAATTTCAAGGCTAGAATCTCGGATCATTACAACTTTTCTTCTTTAAGCCACGGTGAGTCTTGATCTTATTTCTTGACGTTTAAAGCAACGAATAGTCCCTAGTGACGTCTCGCGAGAAAAAATCGGAAATCAGACAGGGAGGGAGCTCCTTCGAGTCTCCAGCTCGCTGCTCAACAAATGAAAATTTAAAGTATATGTTACCTTGGAAAATCCATCGTTGTCTCCACCGGTTTGCACGAGTGTGCCGTCGCCATTGAACTGTCCCGAGGAGCACCAGGTGTCGGTTTCAATATAAAGAGGCCTAATAGTGTTGGTACCCAGGTCGAGGACAGCAGAGTGAGCTGTGCAGTCGTGTGTGGAGCTCTGCTTTCATGACAAACGAGACACATCCAGACATTTTCGGGAAGTTAGAATTGTCTTAGTCTCAAGCTGATATATATATGAGATCCGATCGTTGATCAGTCGCTTATAATTCCAATTACTGAACCTTGAAATTAGGACTGACTGCACAACCCAGATGGACTAAATCAGAGAAAGAATGTGTAGCTAGCTATGTATGTTATTCCAGCTGCAGCCCAATCCGGATAAAAATACAAGTTCCAGCTACAGCTTCTTCCGAACTCGCCAGGCAAGTTTTGATTTGGAACATCTGAATCTTACTGAACGGAAGCTTTCAGAATCATTAATCACCTCGTCATTGGCATCGTTGCGACAAACTCCATCCGGCAAGGGAAGCTGCGAAGGTCCAATGTCCGTCCTGTCCAACAACACAGCAGTATTGTAATGGGTAACCGCGGTGTGCATAGACGCAATTCCCGCATTGTCGACAATAACGTCCCATCCTCCTTGTGCCGCCACTTGCATCATCAGACTCGACATCAACGCCGCGAGCTGAAACACCAAGAACAGCGTGAAGCTGCGGAGCAGCGCTGTAGAGCTCCTTCTCGAATGATTACCCATCGACATCTCTTTGACAACCGTGTCCATATTCATCACAACTTGTTTGAAATTTGCAACGTTGTTATAACAATACTAGTACGTCGACAGCAGCTCACGATCACAATTGCAGCAGCAATACTGAATTTTCAATTCTTAGATCTCTCATCAACTTTCAACAAGATTTGACAAGTACTTTGGAAAAGAGTTGTCCACACTAGTCCTCATAAGACAGTTGCAAGCAGAGCCTGCGCTCTCTCACGTCCCGATGATGTCCAAGTACTTCTAGAGATGGCGAACTGGTGTATTGCTTCTGCTTCTGCTGCTGCTGCTGCCAGTGGCCGTGAGACTGCTATGAGACTGATGGATTTGGCAGCCTACAAATACTGGAACCAGAAAGGAAGTGGGCTACCACCATAGACACTGAGACAGACCCACATGTGTGCTGGTTGCTTTGTTGCAAGACTTTCCAAAGATCAGTGAGTTCAGCAAAAGGCCAAAAAGAACTCAATGAAGTTTGTTGCTCATTGTGGCCACTGTACAATGATTATTTCTCTATTCCACCAAACAATAGAAACCAGCAGCTCTGGAGTTGCTTCGTATACCCATACCAATTGAGTAGTTTACTGCCATATATTTCTCACCCAACAATAAACACAAGATGGCCCATGAGATATATAATATGGCCCATGGACTACATGATGGTGCCAATGATCACTGGGTCTTTACTTTTTGTGTACACCCAAATTGAACTGCATGCACATTGTTACTCTTGTGCAAAGTTGTACAAACCAAATTTTGCACAAGCCAATTTTTTTGTTTGGCTTTCATGTTGGTGTGGGATATATGTTACTCATGTACTCATCATCTGCAAGATAAAGTCATCGATTGGTTTTCGTACCTCCTTATTTTGGAAGGACTATAAGTGGAGACTCGTACTAGGATTGAATGAAGATACAAATTTGGAAGCATAATTTCAATCATGTATGATATTGATTTCAATCCGAGGAATGAAATGAAAATTTAAGCATAATCCTAAATTAGCAAAGATGAATTTAAATAATTACTTATGGCCTTTTGAAGATGAATCATTCCCTCCTGTCTTTTAGGTAGAATGACAAGATGATTAGTGGAGGAGATTTAGTGTGTAATTCAAATTACATAGTGTTTTGGATTCACAAGATTGACTTCAACTACAGCAATGAAATTCAACTAGGCATGATTAGGTTTGTTTTGATACCATCTAGTGCCTAATCTCTGCTTTTGTGCTATTGAATTTCTCAAATTGGAATGAGGTTGCGCCAAAGTAAAAGACTAGTAGTAGGAACTATGGGATGAAAGACATACAAGTCGACAGGTTTCGGCTGTTTTACAAAGGGGAATTCAATTGCGGGCGGGCTTGTAGACCCTTCCTTCAAGCGGGCGACAATAATTGTGGTAGGGTTTGAAATTAATTTTTCATATTGATTGGGGACATGATGAGGATATTCTAGCCGTACATGAAACCTGTTAGACTAGGTATGCATTCAGAGGCAATGAAAATCCTTGTGGCTATATAAAAACCCAACAAGCCACAATTATGAGAAATTCTAGTATGATTCTCTATGCATCTCTCAACTTAATATATATATGTCTAACCATTTTTTTGGATAGCCATCAAACAATTGGTACTAAGTTTATAGTTGTGTTTTGGTTTATCACACTTCATCATTGGTCCACCCATTGCAACACTTGGCACCAATTTTGTTTGGGCAATCAAATGATTGGGACAATTTTCTATTGCAGTGGACAATAATTTACCTAGCTTCTAACGCCTCAAGTACAACTACCCCATTTCATCTCTCTTTTGCTCATGTGCTTCTAATGAAACATTCTGCATGTCTCAGTTTACTATTTTATCTTCATTCTCGTCTGGAGAGAGAGCTCACCCTGCATTGCAATTTTCAGTATCAGATTATAGGATGCATGGAGTGATTGAAGTTGTTGAGGCGTTACATAGTTAAATATAAAGATTGCACATGAGGGTAGATATACATAGTTTGTTGAAGATGGAATTTCATGTATAGAAGTTCCCTTGGATGTAAGTAATGAACTACATTACATTGTTGTTACTCGGCCACGTTGTAAGGGAGTGCACATTATGTTCCTATTTTTCTTTCTATGTACATACATCATAAGTTACACATATGTGCACAACAATTTATATGTATCCTCCATTTTGAATGCACAAAATACCTAAGTAAAATTTGGCCAAGAAGGTTAAGATTCTCCTATTCCATAGGTCAATCCTTATAACTAAATAGTTGATTAGATTGTGGTTTTATATAGGTGCTTGATTAATTCGAAATTTGTCATTTTTTAAGGCTCTACTTCTTAGTTTCACTGATTGGCCTTAGTCACCATTGGGGTACCCCACCATTGAGGTAGCCTACCCAAAAAAAATTCACATCATGGAACTCTTCAATTTCACAAAATTCAACTATAGATTGTGTTTTGTTTTTGTATTATATTTTCAATTTAATTTGAAATGATCAATGAATGTTATAAGTTGCAAAAAACACAATGCTGATCCAATTTTTTAATTTGATGTATATGTTTTTAAAATTCTTCATTTAGATAAATTTTAGTCTTTGTCGCAACTTCATATAACATATATTATTAATAATCAATATATAGGACTAATAAAATTATGTCAACTTGCACCAAATTTGTACCATTAAAAATTATTCAACATTCAATGTCATATAAGAATTATATCATTTTTTTCTCAACATTTAATTTTTTTTTTCTTAAATGCAAAATTCCAAAGATGACATTAAGTTTCAAGCTTAAGGACCAGTTGTTAAATGAATATAATTTAATATGTTGTCAAGCACATATGAATAATGAAACATCTCTACATGTAAATTAATGTCCTAAATAGAAACTGAAAACCCAAAACATCGAAATGTTTACATGTTGACTACAAGTAGCTAAAGTTCTATGTGTCAGAACCAAAACTACCTAATACCTTTTTCTTGTATTTTTAGAAATGTAAAGTCTTTAGTCTTGGTTTATGTACTAAGTATTTTTGAATACCATATTGACCAATCAAATTCAAATTTTTTTGTTTCCTGCTTTCATCATTTTAATTTTTTTTAAAAATATATAAACCCAATGAAAAGCACCATGATTTCAAAATAAAAATTAAATAAAATTTAAAACTACTTTCTTATATTTTTGTCAAAAATTGTTTCATTTTTTTTCATTTCAATTCAAAGACATTTAGTTGTATACTTAGCATGCTTTCAGCCCCCCAATATCATTAACACAACCAAAAAGAATAGTAAATCAACATCTAAATCTAGAACAAGATGTACTTTGTGCAACAACACAAAATAGATTCCCCATAAATTCATTTCACCATCTAAATAGTTAATTATTAGTTTTCATTGTTTTCTAAGTCTTCAAAATTGCCATCCTGATTTAAGAAAATCATTTAAGATTTACTTAAATTTTTTTAAGGATTTTAACAAATCATAGCTCATTTTTGTTGATCAAATTTGGCCAGAACTCTCATGATCCAAAGCACTTAAAGTAGTTTCATACAAGTTACAAATGGGTCAAAGCATTTTGTTCACAATACAAAACCCAATAATTTTAAGTCTGAAAATCCTGAATTGTAAAATTTCAGATACAAAAATTGAAGTATTGAAGTATTGTCTCTTCTAATGTAAATCCAAATGTCCCAATATGTACAAAAGAATGTCATCTGTTAATAACATAGGCATTTCAAAAACTTTGTATTCAAATGAATGAACTTAATGCAGCTTCTAGATGTTAATATTCCTTTTTCATATTTAATATTTGAAACACTAATTCAACAATTTCCAATCCCTAAATGGAATTGCATAAACAATTAATGTTACCAATGCACTTAGTATATTAGGGAATGGCAACAATATTTTATAATGTACATACAATTTGATCTCATCATGTGATAAAGAGAAGTGGCTCTATGATGGAGACAAAATAAGTATTGCCTTTAAACTACCTTAGCCTATATGCCATTCCAAACAGAGAAGACTCACTTGTTTTGCTCACAGCTCACATATATGGATCATAAAAAGTTGTTCAACAAGTATCCAAGTTCTTCATCACATGCAAAAATCTATGTTTGTTTGCAGTTGGATCTTCTCAAAGCCACTTATCTTCCAGTTATGTCAGGAGGGCAAGGAACAAAGTCAGTTCAGTACATTCATTTTGGGAAGTCATGACTTTGAAAAAAAATAGTGCTAGTTTTGCACAGCTTGCTGCATTAGTCCGCCAATGTGGGCAGCTGTAAGGCCTCCACGTTGGAGATTCTTGGACATCCCAAACAAGAGACAAATGAAATAACCAAAAGACAGAATGAGCTGCTTGACCATGCAAGTAAAGATTATTGCCTGCTCAGCAATAGTAGATAATAGCCTTTTTCACCCTGCAGCTTCTGCCTCCTGGCAAGGGTGGGGCTCTATACAAGTTAGCAAATCCTCTGTATGAGTAGCACTGATTTTGTTTTTGTTGCCAAGTGGTGAAAATCTGCTCCAAAAAAAGTAAAAACAATGCAAGTCTCTGGTTCCAAGACCACTTAGAACTTTTTTTTCCTTCATTTTTCCTTTGAGAGTTGGATTAATGACTTGGATTCATTTTTCCTTCATTGTCTCATCATGAAAACTTGGCTCTGCCTTTTATTCATTTTCCTTCATTTCCCATGCAATGGGTCTGCCCAATATTTTTACACTTTTGTCATATAGCCAATTTTGTGCCAATCATCCATAGGAAAATTTAGCCAAACTGACTATCTATGAAATATGAAAGGAAAGGAAGTTAACTATCGTTCTATATTTTTGGCTAGCTACTAGAACCAACTATATATATTTGGCTATTTTTATAAATTATTTCTCAAATTTTGGCAATTGATAACCCCAAAATTCACCTCATTTTTTAATTAAAATTTTTCAATTCATATAGAGAAAAGATTTCACCTTACAAAAAATAGGATGGCTCTAGCCTTTCTGGCATCTTAAAGGTAATGGTAAATTTGTGTCATGGTTAGGTGATTCAAATGCAAAATGCATTTGTTTATGAGGTGTCCAAAAAGCCTTTGTTGCTTTTAATGTACATTTTTTAAACAAATTATTTAATCACATGTGGTCAAGTTGTAACTTGTAAACCATCTATCTTTATATAGGTAGTTTGTTTTGTTTGTTACGGTCAGATCTTCCAACCACAATGCCCCCCACCAAGCTGTTGGTGCTGATGGAAAGCCCTCAATGAGTATGGGTGGGTGCACTTAATTGGTTTCCGAAGCTACAATGAAAGAATTATTGAATACTTCTTAAATTTTTCATTAAAGGTTCATTAAAAAAAAAGAGACATTCATGTGTACTTTCGGTATTTTTGCAAAGCTCTCAATGAGTAGATTTTATTGAAGTGTTTTTGTGATCCTACAATGAAAGAATTATTGAATACTTCTTAAATTTTTCATTAAAAGTTCATTAAAAACAAGAGACATTCATGTGTACTTTTGGTATTTTTGCAAAGCTCTCAATGAGTAGATTTTATTGAAGTGTTTTTGTGATCTTTAGACCTATGGTGTGGGAGTAGGGGAGATATTGAATTTTGAGTAGTTTTTGTCATTAGAAATTCAACTAAATTACAAAAATTGATTTTGGAAGGAGAAATTAAATTGCATTGGGGCCAACTGCACAAGCCACACTAGTAAACATACATAAGACTTAGATATCTGTCAAGCCCACACAGTGATTTTTTTGTGGTGACATTTTGTTATAGTATGAAATATTTGAGAAAAAATAGGACTTTTTCCAATATGAAATATCTTTTACCAGAGAAAATGTCTTTAACCAGAAATTTTTTAAAATTTTTTTGGGAAATGTTTTCTGAAAAAAACACTTAACCCCCTTGGTTAAATTGTCTTCCATTGCAAGCCAACTTCATTAGTTAGACTCATCACATATATTCCACACATCCAATCCATTTGCAACAACAAGCTTCACTCAAAACAAGTCATGGAATGTAACTCATCATGCTTCTAATTTTGCATCCTAGTTACAATTTTTAGAAATCTTTACTTTCATTATTTTATCTACCAAGTAGGCTCACCAACTGAGTCAACCCAGGCCAGTCTCATCAGCAATATTTGAATCTTGCATAGGAGCTTATCCACCTGTCACTTCACTTGAATTTTTCCTATTTTGCTTGGTGCTTCTCCTTTTCAGATATTTCTATACTCAATTTCCACAACTTTCTTTTGCATGTTTTGTTTATTTGCAAGCAAATTCATTCACTTCACTTTGTTGCTGCCTACCCATTAGATCCTGTGTACAAGTTAGGTTCAAATCCTTTCACATGATCAGTTCCTGATGTTTTTGTTCTATTTGTGTGACGAATTTACTTGCTTATATTTGTGTGACGAATTTACTTGCTTAATAGTTAGTACCCATCCTTTGGATGTAGTTTTAAAATATTTAACCTAGAGTCCATATTTACATCATTTTATGAGTTTATTTCACTTGCTTTGCTTGATGCAGTACAAAATTAACTTGCTTATTTCTTTTCAAATTGTGTGCATTTGATATGTAAATTCCTTAATGCTTTTGCTAGCCTACTAGTTAAGTTCACCACAATTTGATGTTTTTGCCCACAACTTAGCCTTATAGTTGAGGCCTTTGTACTTAGGATAGTTTTTGGGGTTGTCTTTAAGTTATCAAATTATGATATTAAAATAGGTTGGCTACCCTTTGGGTTGTTGCTTTGATCACATATAGTCTAGCATTTGTTTTCTACTATCAGTTTTGGAATCTTTTGAATGCACTCTCTATGAGTTAGATTTCAGCTTTCGTGTGAGGCAAATATTTCAACCTATATCTTGTTGACAAAGCTTGGCAAAGATTAGAAAAATGAATTGAATTTACTTTTTTTTTTAAGTTCCAAAATTTTCTCCCTTTTTTTTTTGAAAACAAGCTTAACAAACTCATGAGAACTTTATCTTTTGTAGATGTTTTGCAATTTTTTCTATAACTTATTTTTATTTAAAATTTGATAAACTAATACTTAGTTATGAATTTTATATGTAAGTGAAAAAAGGGTATTATGGTAATAGACTCATTTGAGATTGACAACAAAAAATCATATTTCAACATTAATGAACTAGTCATTGTGTCGTCTTTTTTCAAAACCCAATGTAATGATGTTTTAATAATGTTCATTTAAGTTGAGATGTCCATCAATGATATTACATATTATAATTACTTGCTAATTTTAATCACATTTGTCACTCTACCCATTCTTAAAGGATTTTTACCCCCAATATCATAAATTCATGTTTTTCTACTCAACCCCTATTTGTCCTAATCACTTTAATGTAAAACTTTCAATTGATTTCTTTACAACCTAATACCAAGAACACCCGAAGTTTAGTTCGCACTTCCAATACACTTAATTATAATATGACATAAGTTTGATTGATTTATGGTGTTTAAATGATTAAAAAGCTATCAAGTCATGTTCTCAAAATCAATAATTTTATAAAAGAAAAAAAAAAGAGTAAATTATCAAAATAAATCCTCACAAATTTTACCCATAATATAAATACAAAAACATTCAATTAATGACTAGATAAATCCATTTACCCATTGATTATGAACCAATAACCAACATCATGTACTCCAATTACACATAAACACCAAATGTAATAATAGTAGACCAGGTCAAAATTTGTTGACAGTACTAGATGAGTTTTGGCTCATATTTGGATTTTGCCATATCTACCTTACCATTGATTTTCAACCTATTATTTACAAAAGGTGCATGTCACAGAACTTTTGGGCAGCTACTTGTAACCACCAAGAGCAGATCTCACAATGCTTGTGACCCTGAATGGTACACCCAAAACCACTTTCCCAGACGGCTGCAAAAACTGAACATTGGTATGGAGCCGTTCAAAGATGAAGAAAAGTTCAACTACAACATCAAAGACAAAAAGGGTATGGTATATGGAAAGTTGGAATCATGAATTCATCACTTCATCGTGTGTCAGCCTCACTCTCATAAGTGGCCATACTGTGCACCACCAGGTAAGTACACATTTGGAAATTGTTCGCCAAATTTTCCATCTTCACAAACTGGCAACCACAATTAAGCAGTTGCTGGCTAGAGGGTCAAGCAACTCATTGTACCTACTAGTTTTGGTCCAACATCAATACAGTAAGAAGGGCGGGTGGTGGAAAACACAGAAAATGCATCATTCTTTGCCTACATTAATAAGTTGGTCGTGTGCTGAGGTTCTCTCCAGCTTCTTCTGTCCTGCATTCTTTTCCACGGTAAAACTTTACCCAGTTGGATGATTGGGACCGTGTGACCTCAGCAAAGATTTATCCCACTCATGTCTTCTTGTAAGATCTGATGGGATCTAAAAGGCCCACCACACATGGATTGGTTGATTTGGGTCAAGTGTTGGGATTCACTTTTTCTATTTGTTAGTTAGAGTTCTTGTGTCCCCACCTTTCCAACAATGAGCTTCTAATATATTTTTGCAACTGTCTCATTTTTGTCTCTGCCTCATTTTTTGATATTGGTTTTGGTGATTAGTGTGTAGGAATCAGTAAGGAAAATAAGAATTTCAGAGACAATTTATCTAACTGTATTAGACTCATTCTAAATTTGGCTGGGAATCAAAATATCTGAAAATAAAAACACTCTTAACAACATTGTTACCTTTATGCTTTAACATTGTGCTTATTCACATTCCAAAAGAAATATTATTACTGTGTGCTAACTACTAGATTTGTTTTCCATTTGAGACATGGAAAGGATGTTAATAGGTTGGATATAATTTAACAAAATCCAAAGTGATAACAAACTGAAAACTGCACAAACAAAAAAAAAAAAAGTTTGTTGAAGACTCAAATGATGAGTTAGTACATTGGCAGGGTGATGACTTCTTGTTATCACTCTTTCTAAGGAGTGGGAAACTTACTTATGTACAATATGCTCAAAACCGGCAATCTGCATTCATTTTGCAATAAAACATTAAATGAATGCAAAATGTTTTATTGCAAAATAAATGCAATCTACATTCCATTATTTGAGCATTCAATTGAGCAAATTTCCATTTTGAATTCTCCTAAAAAAACACCAGCTACTCAGCCCAATTATACAGCTTTTTCCCCAAAGAAACCAACCAATCAAGGTAGATTTGTGATGCGTCATTCCTACGCACCTTCCACATGTGGATATATAAATTTTCACAATGCATGGCTGTGAACACTGGTGTTTCATCTACAGAAACTTAATAGATTGAATGGAATTGGGATCACCTTGGATAGAACTGATCTTTTTAAGTTCACAATACCAAATCTTTTTTTCCTTTCAATTTGGGTTCACAACAACCTTAAGAATGCATAACATAGCCTGTACTCAACTTTTGGATCTCTGCCAACTTTAATCAGTCTTTTGCTGGTGGAGATAGGGGTTCCACATGTTCTAGTTTACTATCTTCTACTGTGTTTTGATCTGTTATAGCCTTATAGGGGCCCATTAGCTTTAAAAATTTGTTATGGACAAAATGCTGCTGAATAGTGAAATTATAGAGCAAAACTTTGAAAATGAAGTGATTTTGAAGGTTTTCAATTGCCAGAAGTGAGAGACATATATAGTAGTAATAAACAGCCGATTCTTATACTTGGTTTTCATGGTGTAGCCAAAAATTTAAAAGGATGATTAAAGATTTGAACTTCATATCTGGTCTATAGCCCAGACCAGATAAATCTTCCTAAGGATTAGGATTACGGCCTCTTTTTTCAACATCTTCCTATCCTATGATCTACGCTTCCCATGCATTAAAATCTTCCTAAAAAGAAAACACTAGGTCCTCGTCAATCATTCGCTAAAAATAAGAGATCATCTCTGATGGATAAACCTTGAGGTTGGGTCCACACTCTGCACAGTATTATTATGTACTCAACTTTCAAACAGAGTCTTTCTTGGGGGAAGTTAATTCTTTGATAGTTATTGTTAGCATACCGAATGCTGTTGTCAATTCCAGCACCCAAGTATAGAAACAATCAATCTTGGGGTGTCAAGGCATTTCAACATCTCACTTTTTGTCTTAGAAGATTTCAGCACAGGAGCCTAAGCTTTTGAGGCAATTTCAATCCAGGCCCTAAGTTGGTGTCTAGTGCTCCTGTCTTTGCCAATACATGTGACACATGTGAACATACTAATGAGGATGAGCGAGATTTAAGGGGTTAATTTGTGGATGTCCAGATTATGGAAATGATGGCCAAGTGCCTAAGTGAAGGAGTTTGTAGATGGATATCACTATATCTATAGCTTGTATTCTTCAAATAACCTTTTAAAAGGTTACATTATATTTTCACCTTTTTACATATTTAAAGGAAACATAACTTATTGATTTTTTCAGAAAAAAATCATTATTACAAAAAATAAATGCAGAATTATTCTGAAACTTCCCAATTTTTTCAAAACTTAAAATTTGAATTAATATGGGTTGAATTTAACATCAATGTAGGGTATGATAAGGATGGAAAAACGTACAACATGTGGAATCCTAGACCCTAGGGCCTTCTTCAACATACTTGTAGGACCACAATAAACATTGGAGATGAATAAAGAAAAGACATAGCAACTAAGGTAGATGTGCAAATAATTGTCAAAAATAAACAAATTGATTACATCAAAGTCCAAATTAGGGTATATACAATATAGTGCATACATTTGCATTTGCACACCCCAAAACATTTACATAAGGCCATGCAAATGGAAGCATTTAAAACAAATTATACATGACAATAATATAAGTGGTGTCAAAAGTTTTGATTTACACACCATACATATGGCTATTGACATTTACACACACAACATTGGCCTAGACAATTGATTTCACATGGATTTATTTTTCCTTGAATGAAATAAGGTTTCAAAACGTTAGGCAAAATCTTCAAGAAATTGTGTATTTTCTCACAAAACCTAAAAACTCCAAAGAGATTGAACCTTCATCCATTTAGCTATAAACTAAGTCTTAATTAACTAACATACCTTCAATTCGTGATAATTTAAAATAGTTTATTCCTTGCGCCGATGGTGGGGAATGGATTGCATCTTGTGACAATACATTGTTCAAAACACTTTCATCTCCATTGCAAGAGATGCGAGGTTTCATGTTTTGTGTGAACAAACTCATGTCCTTTTACCACCCTTCTTTCAATCTTCTCATTGACATGTTAACATCATGTTATTGACTAATGGCATTTGCATTTTCATCGATATTTTGTCATTACCAATCCCACTAGAACAAATTTGGTTTCTTATGTTGCTTCATTTTGTAAGGTGATTATGATAGTGCTAGGTAACGCAAAGGAAGGACATTTTCATGATTGGTGCCTAATAATTTTTTTCCTCCTCTTGCCATAAAGGGTTTTGGTTTCCAACAACAAGTGGATAAATTTTTTTCATTGATGTGATAATATGGCATGGTTAGCAAAGGGCATTGGTGGCCTTCCTCTAGTTGTTTTGCACATTTTTTATAGTTATAGAGTGTTGATAGCTTTGTAAATAGCACATGATGCCTCTATTTTGAGGCATGTTATCATTGTAAATGAAGGTTATTTCTAGGCTTATTTATTTTTTAGACTTTTCATCCCATTCTTTTCTGATATGTTTTTTATAATTGGTGGGGATTTGGAACATGATTTATTTTATGCCCCATCGTGACCCACTTTGGGGCTTGCTCTTTTGTTCTAACTTGGGTCCTTTCTATTTGTTCCTTATGTTCCCCTTTTGTTAGGTGTAATTTTCTTTAATGAAGTTTGCCAAGGTTTCATCAATTTTGATCATGCATTTGTGTTTTTTCAAATTCTAGTATTATCATTGTAATTTTCATGCAATTTTTATTTCCTTAGTTAATTGGTGGATCAATTGCAAATTAACAAAATGGTATCAACTCTTTTGAATACTTGTTGAACCTTATTTTGAGCTTTCTTGAAGTACTTTGGGCACATGGATTTTGAAACAAGAATGTCAACATTTTGATATATTTGTGACCTTCCATATTTTGGTTCATCATGAAGGTCTTTTTTATGCATATTTCTCCATAAGGCTTGAATTGACATTAAAAATTGTACATTAGGGAAAAAAATCTCAAGATTACAACTTGTCCTTGCAACTATTATATTCACCACTTGAAATTGGTAGAAATTGTCAAAATATAATGCATATTTAATTAATTTGGACTTTACAAAAGTCCAAAAATACCAACATGAAATTTACACCATTCCATCAATGCGTCTTTCACACAACCTAGTGGCCACAAAGGTGTTAAAAAAACTTGCAAAATTAAGTAAATGCAACTTACAAAGATCATAAAAACAAAATCCTAACAAGTTTTTTTGGCCCACAAGTTATAATTGGGAGACTTCAAGTTTAACACTTCACATATTAAAAAAGTTTAACCAAATCCCATAATTATATATATAACCTTTATTGAATATATCCAAATATACAAATTGATTGGCCACTAGGTTGTTAAAAACAAAGGAGATTGCCAAAAGTTTATATGCAAAGTTTCAAAATGGCATATTAGATGTTATCACTAATCTAAAAATGATAAAGAGATTGTCTACAATTTGCAAGCACTTTGCAAGAAAATTGATCAAAGTATTCCACCAAATCAATTCAATAATTATTCCTCTTAGTATTTGAAATTTTTTGTTTATCCATTTTCAAGTATCTAATTACATTAGTGCCATTTCAAAATAAAAATCATAATGGCCAACACCACTTTTTACCATTTAAAACTACAAACGACGTCAAATAGTCTATGAACAAGAATTCAATCCAATTGCACACAAAAATCAATACTAGGACATGAAAAAATATAACATTATAATTGATTTAAAAGCTCAAAAATAAAATTTGAAAATAAATGAAATGATTCAAAATGCATACCTAAAGGTGGCTATGCATTACAAACATCAAAATTGTCATTGTCCATATATTGCAAAAACCAAGAATAATTTCACAAAGTAGAACTCAAACATGGTTTAGAATCTTTCATCATGATGTTGTGATGACTTCAAACCATGGTTGCCATCATGAATCCCATCAAAGTTGGCCACAAACGAGATGCAAGGTCCAACCATTGCACCTTCTCCCTTGACATAAACTAACCCATGAAGGATTTGAGGAAAAGACCATTACACTTTGGATTTTGCAACCCCAAGTTATTGGGTTCATCATCAATGAGCAAGGTTTGATCTTCTATCCCAAAGGGAAGACCGTGACAAGCATAGTAAACTTGTTTCGAATCCTTTATATAATTATAGGACCTGGGTGTAATTTGTCCAAAAGTCTATGAACATTGTTCACATCCCCAAATAAAAATAAATTGATTCAAAAACTTTTCTAGCATCAACACTCGAAAAACCTCTAACACATCTTCAAGTTTCATACAAAACCCATTTCCCATGTAAAAGTAGTTGAATGTCATAGGGATAAAATGTTCCATTTCAACTTTAACTTCCACATTGCTCCCATTAATATTTGTTCCAAACACTTGTGCATTCTCATGTCGAATAGTAGAATGGAAAAATAACACAACCATGGTTTTCATGGTGTTTGTGCATCCATCACAATGTGTTGAAAACATTTGGATGCAAATGCACCACATCAATATGGGGTCAACCTATGTGAAAATAAGTCAGGCCGCCCAAAAAACAATTAAAAGCAACCCAAAATAATGTCATTTGGTCACTGTAAACCTTGTTGTCGTAACCCTAGCCTTGGGCTTACGACCAAGGCAAAAAGGGGTTGCAAGGTTGCGGGCCAAGAGAAAGCTCAGGAGTCACATCACATACTCCCGGGAGTGTAAGAAAGTGTGAGGGAGTGAACCCTCACACTCCCAAGGCAACTCCCACTTTGGGAAATGGAGTCCCGATGGACTCTTAAATTTTCAGAGAGCAATTTGAAGGGTCAAAACTCAATGGCTTGTGGTTTTCATTTATATCATTGGAAAGCCCTTGGAACGTAGATGTCTAAAATGGGCTCGCATTGCTCATTTGGACATCTGAAACACAAGTTATGGCCAAAAGAAGGGCCGAGAGTCAAATTGCCAATTTGACTCTCAATCAGAAAAAGTCGGGAATCGACCTGATTTACTTGTTTGCAGATGGCGTGTGACATATTGTTAGAAAGCTCTCAACGAGAGCTACAACTTCACTTTGGACCGCGCCTCGATCCAAGGTTTGCTCGCAAAGTTATGGGGCTCCAAAGTTGCAGGAATCCCAATTGTCGCAATTTGGATGCTCCCGTTCGGGAGTCCCGGGAAAGAAAAGCCATTTGGATGTGGGCCCCATGGAGAGGTGCAGAGTATACTATAAGGGGGAAGGTGGTGGCTTCTTTCAAGTCTGGGCCGTGGTGAGTCTTGTGTGTCCGTGTTGCCCGTGGCTTGTCCTAGCACCAAAAGTGCTCAAACTATGCACTAACCACCTTGTGTGGGTTATGTGCAAGCCTGTGTGAGTGAGTGAAGCTTGTCAACTCTTCCTAGTCCCATCCCGGAGCTCCAACACGCCCCTCTACCCTTCAAAGTGTGGTGCGTTAAGGAGCGTGCCCCGACTCCTCCCCCTTTCGCTATTTTGTATTTGGACTCACTTTTGAGTCTTACAAGGAGTTGGGAGTGTGTCACTTGTGGTGACCAAAACAATAAATTTGGTTGCCAATTCTTAGTTGCCACAATTGACGAACAATTTTTTTAATCACTTAGGTTAACGATTGAAAATTGACAACCAAAAAATTTAGGCAGTAATTAACATTCATTGGGTAGTGAAATATGTTTTTTCGGTTATTAGATGAATGGACACTATCAATCGAACGATTAAAAATTTTCAAGCAATTTTGAAAAAAACTTTGGGTTGTTCAGACAAAATTCAGTTGCCATAATTAATGACCAAATCTTTTCAATTGCCTAGTGTGACAATTGAAGGCGACCAAATTTTTTTGATTACCTAGGTTGGTGACCAAAAACTAGCAACTGAATATTTCAAATAATGAATGCAAATTTTCGAATAACGACAAAAAACATTTTAGTCATTGGATCAATGGCCATTATTGATCAAACGATTAAATTCTTTTGGGTAACTCCCAAATAATTTTTGGGCAAATTGAAATGTTTTGGTCATTGATTGTGGTGATTGAAATTTGATGATCGAAAAATTTCAATCACCTAGTTTAGTGACAAAAAAATTCAAAATTCAATCTCCAATGTTGTGGTGATCGAATATGTTTTCGATCACAATGCATAACGAAGGCAAGGTTGTCAAAATTGATGTGACATGCCCATTTTGTCTCAAGTGTCATGTCAATGTTTGTTCTAACACATCTATCACGTTTGTTAAGATGAACACAAAAGAATCCTTGGTCACATTCAAATTGTTACAACCCCACTTTTGGAAGAGTGTGAGGATGACACTCACACTCCCAAAATGGGAACTTGGGAGTCCTCTGGGACTCCCAAAACTTCAGAGTTCAATTGTAGGGGTCAAAACACCTTTCCTTGAAGCGTTCTTTATATCATTGGAAAGCCATCAAAGTGTAGATGTCGAAAGTGGCCTCACATGAGCCATTTGGACATCTGTAGCACAAGTTATGGCAAAAACAAGGGCCAGGAGTCAAACTGGCAATTTAACTCTCGGCCACTAAAAGTCAAGAATCAACTTGACCCCAGTGTGTGTAGGTGGAGTGTGACACACCGTTGGAAAGCTCTCAAGGAGAGCTACACGTTTTTTTTATACCTCATCCCAATCAGAGGTTTGAACAAAGAGTTATGAACTTGCAAAGTGTCGGGAGTCCAAACCGAGATAGTTTCGAGACTTCTCCTTGGGAGTCCCGGGACAAAAAAACCATTCGGATGTAGGTGCTGTGGAGAGACACAAAGAATACTATATGGGGGAAGGTGCTGGCTTCCCCCAAGTCTGGGCCGTGGTGAGTCTTGTGAGTCTAGGGTTGCCCGTGGCTTGTCTTAGCACTAAAGGTGCTCGACAATGTGAATTAACCAACTTGTTGGTTGGTTTGATACATGTTCGAGTAAATAACTAAATCTTGTCACTTTTTTTAGTCCCATCTTAGAGCTTCAGCACGCCCCTCTACCCCTTTTAGTGCTGAGAGCTGGGAGCATGCCCGGAGTTCCAAACAATTCTGCTGTTTCACTGACTTGGACCCAACTTGGGTCTAGCAAGGAACTTGAGAGCGTGTCATTTGGTATCAGAGCTTTGGTAGAGCTCGATTCACTTCTTGGGAATTTTGGATGGCACCCAAGAAGAACCGTAAGCAAGCTCAACAAACCATGTTGGAAGAACCTGCCGTAGACTGAGTAGTCCCGCCAAAGTCTATTGGGGAAGTGGAACCAAGAACTTGGGAGGTTCAAGATGAGCCTGAAAGTGAAGAAGAATAGCGAAGCTCGGTCCTACTCACCCCGGAGCAATTGGAGGTCTTCCTCAAAATGAATAGACCCGACTTTAGTGAGTTCGTTGTAGCCCTTAAAGGAGGTTCATCCAAGAATGCGGGATTTCAACCGGCCAAGCCCGGGAACTTCAATGGTGCTTGCAATTGAAAGGTTGTGGATGTTTGGTTTACCGAAATGGTGGATTATTTACATGTTGCCAAGGTTGGACGACATTCGGCCGTGGAGCTTGCCCAATCTTATTTGAAAGGCTATGCCACCATATGGTGGAGGACATTGAAATAAGAGGAGGGGAAGAACCATGGTCCGAATTTGTCGAGTCCAAATTCGTTCCAAGGAATTCTGACTAAATCTCGAGATGTAAACTCTGCGACCTTGTGAATGCCACAAATGACAACTTGCGACAATATGTGAGGGCTTATTCCGAACTCATGCTTGAGATCCGGCACATGCATGAGCTAGATCGCATGTGCCAATTTATGATGGGACTTCCAACTTGGGTCAAGCGTAAGCTTGAGGAAAATTGGCCCTCCTCACTATTCGAAGCCATCATGAAAGTGGAAGGATTCTCGGATGTGGGAAGGGGCAAAAAATCCGGGTTCAAGAAAGACAACAAGTTCTTTCACAAGAAGCCGTGCCATGACGGAGAATGGAACCGAGGGTAAGAAAGCCCAAGAAAGGAAAAGCCCAAACAATTCCAAGGCTTGGGGTTCAAGCCCAAAGGAAATTTTGTGAAGAAATGGGTTCCTTTCAAAGTGAGCCAACCTAAGGAGATGTTGGGGTGAAACCCAAAGGAGCATGTTTCAACTACAACGAAATGGGACATTATTCCAAAGATTGCCCCAAGTTCAAAGCGGGGAATGGGGGCTCTAAGGTAATTACTTTCAACGCCAATTCACTACTAGAAATTCTGTCATATGCAACCACCATGTTTGCAACTGGAATGTAACTGTTGGTCGCATGCAACTATGCAAGGTTTTTTATGCAACTACAATGGATTTTTGCCACCTTTTTGGGTGTGTATGCAACTATGATCACCTTCATCCCAACCTTTGGATGATTTTTGTGATATATCATCGTATATATTTGATATGCATATACTCATAGTTGCATGTGCAACCAAAATAGGCCAACTATGGTCTTTTGGTAAGCTAGGTACACATTTTTTGTAGGCATGTCTAGGATTAGGGTTGCCTACAAATGACAATCCCATTGATAAGGTTTAGGATATAGGTGAAAAATAACCTAATCTATTCTGCCACCTACCTAAGATAATGTAGATATCCCCAACTTTTAGTAGCTTGCTCCACAAACATTTAGAAGACAATTAACAATGGAAGATATCAATTTTACTTACAATAGTTTATCACTTGATGAAGCAAAACAATGTATATGTGTATTCAACAATAAGGTCCAATTAATTCCCTCAAGATTACAATATGTGGGTCTGAAGGTTTAAATAATCTATTTTATTCCAACAATTATCCAGTACAAGTGAGGGTCTCATGGCACATATACACCTTATAGTCCATGTAATGCATGAGTTTGTTCCAAAGTCAGCCCTGATAGTCCTGAAAGGTTTAGGGTTTAAAAGATAGTGTCATTCATCGATTGTGAATATCGACAGGATGGTTTCATTACCCCAATTCATAGACTCCAACCCGAGTGTAAAATAATTTAATAGGTATGCTTTTGACACACTTAGGTTTTAACTAGTTACCTCTGTTGAGATTCATCCATGTGTTTGAATCCAGGCATGAAACTCCTTGTCCTCCAGCAAGTGAGAGTTTGGAGAGAGTTTTTTCCCCTCCACTTGCATGCAAGGGTTGTAAAATATGTCAATTAAACTTTTTAGCATCTCTACACTTGCACTGCAATCAAGTCTCCTCTCTTCTCTGACAATGATGCACAATAGCCAAATGGTGACTGACTTTCACATGCACATGGCCCGCCTCCAAGTGGATGTCAATTCTTTGATTGTTTTTTCCTGAGCCCTCCTGTGTTTTTCTGATTGTGAGGTGGCCATTTAGGCCAGGTTCAGCACCTTACCTATGCTTTTCGATGATGTTGAGTGCCTGATTCTATAGATTGTGAGACTTGTCATTATCAGTCTCTTCAAGATACTGTTGAGTAATAGTCCACCTCTCCTTCCTCGGGCTCCTTCCTTGTTCTGATGCACTAGATTGCCTTCCCTCTGCTCCACCTCTTTTTTTTTGTTTGATAGTTTTCCTCATCTCAGAAGACTTCACTCTTTTTGGTAGAATTGTATCTTTGCACTAGGCAGCTAGTATCCCTCTTCTTGTGTTGATGTATTTCAAGCATTTGTTTCCATAGGTGGCATTTGATTGTCTCTATTTGTCATTGATGGAAATTGAATGTGACCACTGCTTCTGCAAGTATGAGAATGGGCACAAGAAATATGGCCATCCTTGGAGATTTTGGAAGTTGGTGAAAGCTGCCTTCTATGCTCTCCATTCTGACAAGCAGGGGCCAGATCTTTCATCTTTTGCAGTAGGCTTGTTTTATTACAGGAAGCCATCATGTGAAATACCTTGACAAGCTCAGCACCTAGAGCACTACACTTGCTGTCTGCCATAGCTGCTCCAGCTATAGCAAATTGCACTCCCAGTGTGGTCTATAAAATTTTTTCATCCAACACACTGTGTAAAACCAGAGGTATGTCAAAACAAAACCATTCGTTGATTATCAGTGTATAGCTAGAGAGACTTCTTCAAAGCTGATTATGTTGTATGGAGTACTCATATTCATGTTTTGACTTTAAGGCATAAGATATAAGACCCTACCGGGAATTTGAAAAGGTTGTAGATGCCACATGCTCAATATGGGTCTCCAGTCCAACAAATTTGGAATCAAATTTGGAATCCATTGTCAGCTCTGGGTGTGCCACCGACACACCATTGTGATCCAATGCCAGTAACTCTACTCGTCTGCAGTTTATCCACTCACTTGTTATTCACTTTTTGTTGCAGTAGGAAACTAATAAAATGCTAACCACACAGGTATGAGAAATGAGTTTCATCACACTCTTAGAAGTTTAGCATCTTAAGGGATGGTTGAACTTTCTGGACCTTTACAACACCTGAACCGCTTGGTTCAAGCTCCTCACAGAGTGCTTATTGTTGTCTATGGTTTCATCCCTAGGAATTTTCTTAGAATGCTTCACGTTCAGAGAGGGCCAATTGGTGGACCCAATAACAGTCTCTAGCCCCTTCACTCAATTTGATAACACGTCTAGTGCCTGCACAAAACAGAGGTAAACTCATCCTTAACAAGTTACAGTGATTATGAGAGGCAATATTTCAAAGGTTGGAAAAAGGATAGTGAAAAATAGAACAGTTGCATGTATATATGCCACAAGTATGTAAGTTTACCTAGCAATGAGCAAGGTTCTCATTCTCAACCTGTTCAAGTACGTTTTGAAGTTGTGGTCGGCATTGTGCTAAGACCGAGCTTGACACCATATCTTTTAGCCCCTGTACCTTTGACTCAGAAAGTTGTGCCATGTGCTGCAGAAGGTTTTCATCGCAATAGATTCTTCGTATTTTCTCGTCTGTTTGCTCCAACTTGAAAGAGAGCTCACAGACAATACATGCAACTGCTTCATACTTGGGGTACCAAATGGTAGCAAACTTTGCAAGCTCATCAGTGCTGATACGCACTTCCTCACACAAATGGACCAAGTCAATCTGCGTGCCTTCCAATTTCTCTATCTTCTTTGCAATGTCTAACTGATCAACCCTAAACCCTAACCCTAACCCTAACCCTAAACCCTAAACCCTAAACCCTAACCCTAAACCCTACTTACTTGCCGAGGCACGGATCCAAGTTCATCTCTGGAGGCAGCAGCAGTCTCCTGTTGTTGCTGCTAAAACTCTTTCCATTGATCTTCCAATTTATCAACGCGGTCACGACATCTAAGCTTCACATTGAAGACATCAGCACGAACCTCTTCCAAGCCTCCTAGGTACAGGTGCGACAAACTCTCCACTTTCTCCATAATGAGAAGTTTTTCTCGGACACCTTCCACTCGCATGTTGCCTCTCTCCCTCTTCAGTTCTTCACTGTCCTCTTACATCCTTGCTGCAAGCTTTCTTACACTCTCAAGTTCCACTTGAAAAAAAGCTCAAAATGAGATCGTCGATCTTTGAGTCTCAGGGACACAATCTATACACATTCTGCAAAACATCACACTGTAGTAACAACAGCCAAAATCGACTGCAGATTTGGAAGAATCTGTGTACACACCAGGGAGCACAAGGAAGAAGAAGAAGGTATAGAGAGCTTTCTACCTTCACTGCCTTTTCAACTTTCTTGAAGTCCTTCATCTCAAGCTTCAGATCAGCGCCTTCGTATTTGAGCTTCTCCACCATTTGCAATAATAAGTTGCCTCTCTTTGTTTCGGAATTCACCTGCAAAGGCACAATTCAACAAGGAGAGATGGACACGCGAAGCTTAGCAACGCTTCAGCTCGCAGGAATTGGAAGAAGGTGTAGTTGGTCAGCAGACCTAACTGTTGTTGCAGCCAACATTGCTTTTGAAGGACTATAGCTGCCTGCGCAGAAATCCATTTTCCGATTTGAGAATGTCTTGCTCACGATTGGCATTTTCTTTGGCAAGCTTGGCGACTTTGGTGAGATGGTTCACATGCTCTTGCAGATGATCTCTGCCCTTGTTCAGAACTTCAACCTCAGCCCACAATAGACGCATGTTGCTCTTCATCTCCGTCATGACCAGGTCCTTCTCATTCAACCGTTTCTCTATTCTCTCGTCCACTAGTGCTTGTACCTGAACAATGAAGATAAAAAGCTTATGAAAATTTGTAAAACCTTGAACTTTCTGCATGTGAGAAAACATGATCCTACATCAAGCAAATGTTTTTGTCTGTAGAGAAAGAGAGGGATCTCATTGAGGAACTCAACGAACCTGTTCGTTCTCTCCACTCATTCTCTCTTGTGCAGCAGCAGCAGTAGCAGCCATCAACTCTCCAAGCTTGGCTTTGACTTCCTTCTCGATGCTGCGCTTCGCCTCTGCCATTCCACATTCTTGTTCCCTCCTCAAGGTTTGTAGCTCATTCTTCAATACTTCCATCCTTCCCCTCCAACCCTCGCTTTCTACCTCTATTCTGATCTTGAAGCCTTCCACTGAACCTTTGAGTTCACCCATCAGTCTCTGGGTGTGGGCCATCTTTTCTTCATATGCATCTAGAGAAACGCCCGGTAATTTCTTTCTTTGTAATGGTTAGAGATTGACAAAGAATCACATGTGTTTTACTCACCTAGATAACAACATTGCATTTTTTTTGAGTGTTGGGCACAGAGGAGGAGTGGGAGGAATACTTGCCCTGGTCATCCAATTATTCAAACTCTGCCTGCTCTAATCGTCATGAGTCGTTGAGGTGAGGAACTTCTGCCCCATTTTTCTGTTTTGATTTACTTCCTTCTCCTCATCCTCTTCTTGTGGGTGATCAAGAACTATAGCATAGTCTCCTCCAAGAATCATCATACCCACTTGTTGATGAGTATCTGTCAGCTGACATAGATTTGATTTGGAGAGAGGTGACTTGCTGACATGTTGATTGCAATACACTTGGAGTCAAGTGTTGCATTGAGGTTCATGAGATCGTGAAAGATTGTGATTTAGTAGAGGTGTGGGCAATACAATAGCAGTGGAGTTTGGAGAAGGGAGATCAACAGACTCATGGCCCCTATTGTTGTTGTATTTGGTGTTCATGCTGTTGGGATGACACTGACCCTTAGAAACTTCATTGTCAGGCTCCAAAGTGCTTCCCAGGTGTAATTGGTAATGGAGAGGGTGCATAGGAGTGCAATATTTTGCTGCAGCAAAAGCTGTTTTGTGTAATCTCTGGCTGCAGCCTATCGAAGGAAATGAAGGGAGAGGGGATACAATGCATGGAGATGAATCTGAAGCTAAGGTATTGATCTTTTGATCTTTCAACTTCTTCTGTGGGCCTTTTTCCCCCACAGATTCCTCCCTAGAAAATTGTTGGCCATGGAAACATGGATTTCTCCTACATATTGCAGAACAATTGAAAGAGGCAGCCTCAGAATTGCCACCTCCTAGGACGTATTCTAAGTCCTCTCTCTTTCTTATGCTAGGTTGCGCTATCTGGCTTGGCTGCATTAGAGTACCCAAATTTCTGTGAGCAACTACATCTAGTTCCTCCATTAGTTGCCTCTTCACTCTGTTAGCCATTCCTTCTACTTCAGCTTCTCTCTTTCTGGTGTCCTCAGTTTTCTCTTTTAACATTTGCATTTCAAGCCAGAATCTTTGACAATCATCCTTCACTCCTCGTACCCCCTTCGATATATATGTTCCCAAAGCATTTGGGAACTCCATCCCATGATCTTTATCCAAGGCATCTTCAATATTGTGAGTCCTAGCTTGCTCCAAAGATGCATCGTGTGACTCTGAGCTTCAGATGCGGGTCTCCCCTCCAATGTTCTAGTTTGCTTAAGCATACGACCTTGAATGCTTCTTGAAAAGTAGTTTCGGTCACAGTCCCAAGAGTTCAATTCAAAGTTTTTCAGCGATTTCTACCTTGCTCTTATTTCTGAATCACCTCCATGAGAATGCATGTAAGTTAATACCAACATGCTCTTGAGTTTCTATAGTTCATAACTAGGGAACACAAATGCATTGTTTGACACAATGTTGTAACAAAAATTTATTCCATGTTCCTAAATTGGTTGCTCATGGTAAATTGAATGAAGGTTTTTTATTGGCGTTGATGTGCAGTTTCAAGTAGGGGAAGCAATTATCTTATGCAACCTTGATGCGGAGGTTGTAGCAAAAGGGTTGATAACAGGTGTTGGAGGACAAGGATGTGTCCACCATGGGGTGCCAATCAAGGAGTCATGGTTCTGAGTCCAGTTAGGTGAAATTGTGACAAGTAAAGGCAACACCCTGTTGTTGGTGCCAAATGAGAATGATGATCCCCCACAATGTGTGTTAAAGGATGTAATAGGTTCAAGCACTGTATGGGAAGGTCGTTTAATGCAAAAGCATGCTTAAGGTAAGGGCACTATAGGTTGGGAGCTAGTTGATTTTTGAATTCTAAAACCCTAATGAGTAGTTATGGCCTTTTTTGGGTGTCAATGATATTTTAGACATTGTCAGGTTTAATAGACCTGATAGAGTGATGGATTCCTGGTTGCTGTAATTGGAACAATGGCCATTAAACCCCATTGGATGGAATTTTAATGTTATTACAAAGGGTAATTTGTTGGTTAAGTAACTACAAATTTTTTACATGCAAAATTGCAAATCACATATCGATGTGTGTAATATTTATTGGTTGATTTTTTAGCACTAGTGGAATATAATAGAGACCTGATATGTATAATGTACATTAGTTAAAGTAGGTGTAGGTGTGTAAGGAACCCCAATATGGGCAAGGCAATGTTTAATGCTACTAATTTAGTTGCACATGTGACTATAGTGGCACACTTCAACCTTAAAACAACAGTTGCATTTGTAACTAAATCTAACAATTGTTGTGCTGCCATGTGGCACACTATAAACGGTAAGATGAAAAACCCTAACCCTAACCCTAACACATGTAAAGTGGGACCATGTGACAAATGGCGCTTCAAGCTACCAAAATATTAGTTGCATTTGCAACTACATCGTGCGGTCACTACGTTGCCATATGGCATCATCCTGATAATTCAATGGGGGTTAAACCCTATAACCCTAACCCTAATCTGTGCCACGTGTACAATGACATAGCATGGTTGATCAAGCCTTAAACCCAACACGTGTCCGCACCCCAATGGCTACGACTTGGACGGTTTAGATTAATCAAAATAATTCTTAAAACTAAATATTTAATTACAAAATAAAAGTACATGTGTTCGCATATAATTGGGTTAGCTAATTAACATGTAATGCAGTGTGAACGCAACCCCTGTAGTTGCATGCAGTCGCACTTTCAACTACTAGTATAGAGTATTGGTGGATGAAACCGTATAACCCAACCGTATATACTTGTCATATACGGACTGTCGGATGCAACTGCAATTTTGATGCAACTTGTCTTAGGCAACTAGGCGAATTTCCAGTTGCAAGTGTCGCTTGCAACTGAAAACCAGTTGCATAAGACAGTTGCAAAATGGCAAATTTCAAGTAGTGATTTAGCCCAAGCTAAATGTAATCAGCTTATCTTTTTGAAGGGGAAGATTGCTAAGCGGGATGTGTTATGTCTTTTGGACACAGGGGCTTCTCACAACTTCATAACCCGAGAAAGTGCTGAAAGGATGGAGTTTTAATTGGAGGAGTTCAAGGCACCCGTCGAGGTGCACTTCGCGGATGGGGTTCCCCATCGCACTACGTCACAAGCAAAGGAAGTGCCTCTTCAACTGGGAAATTGGAGAGGAAAGGTGGACTCGTTGGTTTCCACCTTGGGTGGAATGGAATGCATTTTGGGAATGAAGTTCATCACCCAAAATAATGTGCTCATAGAAGGGCACAATAGACTAGTTAAAATCTCGTCTAAAAGCGGGACTATGCAAGTGAAGGCACACGAGTTACCTTGTGTGGGTGGGTCAACCATCCACTTCATGTTAGGAAAAACTTGGGAAAAAGAATGCGTGGGAGGTTATGGCATGATATGTGTTATGCGAGTGTTAAACGAATTTGAGCCCAAGGAAGCCACCAATTTGGTGACTTCCTCCAAGTGCATAAGGCGAGTCTTGGAAGAGTTCCTAGATGTGATGCCCAAAGACCTGCCCCTGAGAAGACGAATTGATCATGCAATCGAGGTGATGCTCGAAGAGTTGCTAGAAGACCTGCCCCCGAGAAGACAAGTTGATCATGCCATCGAGGTGATGTCGGGAGTAGCACCTCTCGCCAAGGCCCCATATCGAATGAGCCATGAGGAGTTGATAGAGCTTAAGGTTCAGCTCGAAAAACTCCTCGCGAAAAGGTACATCAAACCAAGTAAATCGCCATATGGAGCGCCCGTCCTTTTTGTTCACAAAAAGGATGGGACGTTGAAGATGTGTGTGGATTATAGGGCCTTTAATAAGGCAACGGTGAAGAACTAGTATCCATTGCCTCAAATAGATGATCTCTTTGATCGCCTCTCGGGAGCCAAGGTGTTTAGTAGGATTGACTTACATTCAGGGTATTACCAAATTGAAATTGCGGAAGGGGATGAAGAAAAGACTGCTTGCCACACAAGGTATGGCTCATACAATTTCTTGGTGATGCCCTTTGGGCTCACTAATGCACCCGCCACATTTTGCACTCTCAAGAATGACATTTTCCGGGAATGGCTTGATGACTTTGTGGTCGTTTACATAGACGACATTTTGATCTATGGCGGCTCCTTGGAGGAGCATGCGGAGCACCTCCGAAAGGTGTTCCAAAGATTAAGGGAGAACAAGTTATATGCCAAGCTTGAGAAGTGCAAATTCAAGGTGACGGAAGTGGACTTCCTTGGACATAGGATAACTCAAGAAGGGTTATAGATGGATGATCACAAGGTCAAGGCAATTGTGGATTGGGAACCACCTAAGTCGGTTCTAGCCTTAAAATCCTTCTTAGGATTGGCCTCCTATTATCGCAAGTTCATCAAGAACTTTGCAAAGATAGTCGCACCCTTGACGAACCTCTTAAAGAACTTCGCCGTGACTTACGAATGGGAAGGAGCATGCGACGAGGCCTTTTGAGACCTTGAAAGGCATTTTGGTGAAGGCGCCTGTGTTGAAGTTACCTGACTTTGACAAGGATTTTGAGATCCACTCTGATGCCTCCAACTTTGCAATTGGAAGAGTCCTAGTGCAAGAAGGAAGACCGGTGGCATTTGAAAGCAAGAAGTTGATTGAGACGAAGCGAAGGTGGCCAACACATAGAAGGAAATGTGGGCCGTCATGCATTGTCTCAAGACTTGGGGCCATTACATAGGCTCCAAGGATGTGGTGGTGTGGATCGATAATGTGACCTTGAAATATTTTGCCATTTAACCCAAGTTGTCATCAAAACAAGTGAAATGGCAAAACACATTGGCGTTGTTCAATATGGACATCCAGCACAAGCCAGGGAAGGAAAACGTAGTGCCTGATGCGCTAAGTCGGAAACACCAACTTAAAGTGGTGTATGTGGGAGAAACATAACTTTAAAAGGAAGTTCAATTAGCAAGCCACCGAGATGAATTTGCCAAGGAAGTGAGGTAAAACATTCAAAATGGAGCCAAGTCACACTTCCATTTACGAAATGGACTATTATGGTACAAGCAAAACTGACTTTATGTGCTGGAAAGGAAGATGAGGGACATCATTTTGAAGGAATGTCATCATGGGCCACTTGCAGGCCATGGTGGTGCAAAGCACACCACAACGTTTTTCAAGAAGTCCTACTATTGGCCTAACTTGAAAGATAGTGTGGAGGAGTGTGTAAAGATTTGCTTGACTTGCCAACAAAATCGAACACTTAACAAAAAGCAAACAAGCTTGTTGTAACCTTTGCCAATTCCCGAAGGGTCGTGGGAAAGTGTGTCCATGGATTTCATGGTAAGCTTGTCCCCATCAAAGGCCTTTGATGCCATCATGGTGGTGGTGGATCGATTTAGCAAGATGGCACATTTCATTCCCACTAAGGATGAGGCCACGGCCCAAGAGATAAGTAGGTTGTTCTTCACACATGTTTTCAAGCATCATGGCTTCCCAAAGGATATAGTTTCGGATCGAGACCCAAAGTTCACAAGCAAATTTTGGCGAGCCTTATAGAAGCGTATGGGGTCGAAGCTCAAGATGAGCATTTCTTTCCGTCCCCAAACTGCTGGACAAACCGAGAGGGTAAACTTGGTGATCCAACAATTCTTAAGGAATTATGTGGTGGTGGATCAACAAGATTGGGTGGACCATTTGGAGTTAGCTGAGTTTTGTTACAACAACTCGGAACACTCCGCAATTAGGTCCACCCCCTTTTGAATCGTGATGGGCAAGTCACCAATTGTGCCCATGTCTTGGGCAGCACATGGACAACCCCCAAGTGATGCAAGTGAGGAGGTGCCAATGGTCACACAACTTGATGAAGAAAGGTGACACTTGTGGGAGGTGGCAAAGGCCAACTTGGAAAAGGCACACAAGAGGTACAAGGATCTTGCAGACAAGTCCTGACGAGAGGTGAAGTTTCAAGAAGGGGATGAAATGTGGTTGAACATCAAGAATTTTCAATTGCCAGAAGGCTTAAGTCACAAATTCTTGGGCCCATATGCGGGCCCATTCAAGATGTTGGAAAATAAACTTTCCGACATTTACAAGTTAGAACTACCGGAAAATCTTACATTTCACCTCACATTTCATGTATCTCTTTTGAAGCCAATCTCCCGCAATGCCTCAAGGCCCAATTAAAAGCACAACTCAAGGCCCCCACCGGATTTGGTTCATAATGAACCAGAAGTTGAAGTGGAGGCCGTGCTCAAGTCAAGGCAATTAAAAGGACGAGAGTGGGAATATTTAGTTAAGTGGAAAGGATACCATCCAATAAAAGCATCTTGGGTGAATGAATCCGACATGGAGCATGCCCAAGAAACCATAGAAGAATTCCACATTAGATCGGCAAAGAAGAGACGTAGAACGTGATGAGGACATCACCTTTCTTTTAGTGGGGTAGGGAGTCACATAAAATGTACCACATCAAGTTGCAAGTGAAATAAAGGCTAAAAAAACTTCTGAGAGATTGTATCAAGAAAATAATGTATAAGTGTAAATAGGGTTATCAAAGGACATTGGACAAATGGAACTTTCTTGCGTAGGCCCAAATAAAAATTGGACTCCTACCTTGGGGTTAAGAGAAACCTTGGCCCCAAAAAGAGGAGGCAAATAAGGTGAGCTTGCGGGGACATGCACATGCCTTAAGTGCATCTCAAAGGGTTCGTTGGTAATGGCACCTAATGCGAGAAGTCATGACCCCGTTCACATACTTTAATCGTGTAGTTTGGGACTTGGGTTTTGCAAAACCCAAATGTTACTTTTCGTACCTTGATAAACAAACCTTTTTGTTAAGGCTTGATTGTTGTGATCAAGGTGCAAGGTTGGGAAAGGAATCATGTCAAGTAGCTTAGGTCAACAATAGACTTGACTTGAGTTCCTCATGAAGGGAAGGATGGAATAGTTTTGTCGCAACCCCACTTTTGGAAGAGTGTGAGGATGACACTAACACTCCCGAAATGGGGACTTGGGAGTCCTCTAGGACTCCCAAAACTTTAGAGCTTAATTGCAGGAGTCAAAACACCTCGCCTTAAGGCTTTTTTTATATCATTGAAAAGATATCAAAGTGTAGATGTTGAAAATGGTCTCACATGAGCCATTTGGACATTTGCAGCACAAGTTATGGCAAAAAGAAAGGTTGGGAGTGAAACTAGCAATTTGACTCCCGACCACTAAAAGTCAGGAATCAACTTGACCCTAGTGTGTGCAGGTGAAGTGCGACACACCCTTGGAAAGCTCTCAAGGAGAGCTACAAGTTTGCTTTAAACCTCATCCTAATCGGAGGTCTGAGAAAAAAGTTATGAACTCACAAAGTCCTAGGAGTCCAAATCGAGACAATTTCGGGACTCCTCCTTGGGAGTCCTGCGATAAAAAAAGCCATTCGGATGTAGGTGCCGCAGAGAGACGCAGATAATACTATATGGGGGAAGGTGGTGGCTTCCCCCAAGTCTGGGCCGTGGTGAGTCTTATGAGTCCAAGGTTGCTCGTGGCTTGTCTTAGCACCAAGGGTGTTTCAGAATGTGAACTAACTAACTTGTTGGTTGGTTTGATGTAGGTTCAAGTAAGTAACTAAAGCTTGTCACTCTTCCTAGTCCCATTTTGGAGCTTCAGCACGCCCCTGTACCCCTTTTAGTGCTAAGAGCTAGGAGCGTGCCCCGAGTTCCAAACAATTCCATTATTTGACTAACTTGGACCCAATTTGGGTTCGACAAGGAACTTGGGAGCGCATCAAGTTTCCTCCCAAATGAAGGCTTCGTCAATTAGGCTAGTTTAGGTCTTTTGACGAAGCATTGGGAGAGGGTTTTTTGGGAGACCTTCTTGGACTTGTCAAGAAAGTGTTGGAAACTTGGGGACGCTTCAGTTAGCTTGAGACAAGGTCGAGCCGTAAAAGTCGGCAAATGATGGCCAACGTTCCAAAAGAAAGCAATTGCAATTGTCGAAAGAAATTGTAAGTGTTAATGAAAACATTGACCTTTTCTTCTAGTGGGGTAAAATGTCGCAACCCCACTTTTGGAAGAGTGTGAGGATGACACTCACACTCCCAAAACTTCAGAGTTTGATTGCAAGGGTCAAAACACCTTTCCTTGAGGCGTTCTTTATACATTGGAAATCTATTGACGTGTAGATGTCAAAAATGGTCTCGCATGAGCCATTTGGACATCTGCAGCACAAGTTATGGGAAAAAGAAGGGCCAGGAGTGAAATTGGCAATTTGACTCGCAACCACTAAAAGTTGGGAATCGACCCAACCCTAGTGTGTGCAGGTGGAGTGCGACACACCGTTGGAAAGCTCTCAAGGAGAGCTACACATTTGATTTAGACCTCATCCTAATCAGAGGTTTGAGCAAAAAGTTATGAATTTGCAAAGTCCCAAGAGTCTAAACCGGGACAATTTCGAGACTCTTCCTTGGGAGTCCTGGGACAAAAAAAGCCATTCGGATGTAGGTGCCGTGGAAAGACACAGATAATACTATATGGGAGAAGGTGGTGGCTTCCCTCGAATTTGGGCCGTGGTGAGTCTTTTGAGTCTAAGGTTGCCCGTGGCTTGTTTTAGCACCAAGGGTGTTCTAGAATGTGAACTAACCAACTTGTTAGTTGGTTTGATACATGTTCGAGTAAGTAACTAAAGCTTGTCACTCTTCCTAGTCCCATCCTAAAGCCTCAGCATGCCCCTCTACCCCTTTTAGTGCTGAAAGTTGGGAGTGTGCCGCAAGTTCCGAACAATTCCACTGTTTGACTGACTTGGACTCAACTTGGGTCCAACAAGGAACTTGGGAGCGCGTCATGAATTGCCCCTGTTATGATTAGTGACTAAAAATGGATTTCAGTTGCCAATTTTGCAATAATTGAAATTTTTTAATCACCATAGGATTAACGCATGGTGTTGTCATATGAAAGAAACAACAATTTTTGCCTTTTTCACAATTTGCTTCGATGTTACTTTTTCCCAATCTTTTAATAAGGATTACATTCAACAATGGACGCCATGTAATGTTATCCCAACCATCAGAAGAAATGGTTGTTCCATATTTGTGAATCGAGTTTTGCATCTTTTTGGTTACTCATTTGGACACATCCAGGTTGGAGTGTTTTAACAAATTTGTGTGCAATCCATGGTATAATGGGGGTTTGTAGTAGGTTCGAAATTTGGAGGTTGCTCTCATAGCTTCTACAAATGCTAGGTGTCACACAACATTGAAGGGGATGTTCGTTTCATAAGAGAAAGTTGCCCATTTCTTGTCCAAATTTTGTTTTTGGGCTAAATTTAATCCCTAAGGCAATGAAATTTGTTGAAAGGTTCAAATGTTGTTATTTGTGCATCTGATAAGACCTTTTTTACTATTTGTAAGTGGGTGAAATTCGAACCCCTTCCTCTTGAAACATTGAAATAGATTTTCCTTCCATTAAAGGATTCAATGTTTTGATGGCCACATCCTCTTTTCGCCCATTCGGGATATGGGTTGGTAATTCCATGTTAGTTAATGGTGGAGGGACAAGTCCATCACATTGGACAAATAATGTTTTCACCCTGGATGTACCTTTGAACATACTACAAATCTAGTTTGTGTATTGACATCATATCAATAGCCCAAATGGAGGAGCATTTTATCCTTGTGGTATGAAATAACATTATCATAAAACTTGCATTCCACCTCTCTTGGTTTGTTCTTTAGCATCAAATACCATGGACTCCACATGTTGTGTTTTCCCTCCATTGATAAAACACTATACACAAAAACAATAGGCTTGATTATTTTAATTAATCTATTCAACAATAAGATCTAATTCCACCTTTAGGGCTACACTTGAAATTCAACACCAATTATAAATGCAATATGACAATCTAAAATTCAAACACCCATGAAGGTTTCACCTTTCCCTCTTAAAGTATATGTCAATGGTTTTTGTTAAACAACACAAGGCCCACACACTTCAAAGGAGAAAGTGGTATTGACATGCAAGGTCTACATTTTATTACCATGTAAACCAAATGGGTACGTCCATGATAAAATGAGCCAAACCGAACTTTGTCTTTTTCAAAAGGTAAAGATTTGAAATTGGAAATTGAAATGGCATGCAACCATTGCACACAATTTATGGTTTAATCACATATTTGACTTTTACAATATATTTTTATAATAAAATTTAGTTTCTTTGAATTTTGTAACTTATCTTTATATTTATCCAAGAGTAATTGGAAAGAAAATTGCAAATTCTGAATTTTACAATTTATTTATATATCAATTCCAATGATGATCCAAAACCATGTAAAGTTTAATAAGTATTCAATCTACATGAATATGTAAATTTTCCAAACAAATTTAGATTAATTTTGATAATTCTTATGTGACTTACTTAGGACTTTAAGACTAGTTATAAGTGTTTAATTAGTCCATTTTCACCTTCAAATGTTGATATAATTGACTCACATTTTTATGTGTCATTCTTGAATGTATATTACATCACACTATGTAGATTACATGAAAAACATTCAATCCTAATTGAAGTTAAAAATCGACAACTGTGTTATTTAGGAGTGGTTTCACTTACAATGGCTCATTATATTGTAGACTTACCCAAATTCTATCACCAAATCAATGGCAGAGATCAATCCAATGTCAATCGGACAACCCAAATCTAGAGACATGCGATGACTAATTTTTTTTCAATTGCCACACTATTGGAGACAAAATCTTTTCAATCATTGTAAGTTTGGTAATCAAAAGCATTCTATTGCCAATTGTGTGGCAATTGAATTTTTTTTAGTTGTCACATGATTGGTGATGAAAAAATTTCAATTGTTGCAACTTGGCAATTGAAACTTTTTAGTTATAGGCTTGGCGACCAAAAAACTTCAATTGTTGCAACCTTTATGGTGATTAAAATGGGCCTAGTTTTGGTCGCTTGTAGGGTGTGAATGAGCTCAAATGAGCCAAAATTGATGTCAAAATGTCAACTTTTATGCGATTTTTGTTGCATTTGTCTATGTGGTGCCACTTTAATGGCATGTGATTCATGGAAAGTTGTGCTTATCAAATAATATGGATATTGAAAAATCTAAAATGAATAAAAAAAATTCCAATATCAAATTTTGGTTTGAATAAAGGATGTTTAACATTTTCATTCAACGACATTACTTTCATAAAAGGCCCCTTAATTTTCATAATACAATTTATTTCATCCTTCAATTTTTTTATGGAATTAAGGTATTATTAGACAAATTCAAAAAACATTGAAATTTTCATAATTTTTTGATTTTGTGTTTATTAAAAATTAAGGTTTAAAAAAATTTCATAAATCCTTTTCGACGTGTAGATGTGATGCAATGTGTATGTTGTTTAAAGAAAATTTGTAGCTTATAACATAAAAACTTAAACTTGAAAGTGTTAACATGTTTTGGTATGATTTGAAATTATGACAAATTTTCAAGATGAAACACAAAATCTAGGAAAATTTGTATTTCTTGAAATTTGATTATAAAAATACATATGACATATTGGGGCAATTATGAATAGAATATATAAAAAGTTTCAAAACATTTCATTTGAAAATTCTTGTTTATGAAAACATGTTTTTTGGTAAAAAAAGACCCCAAAAAAGGCAATACTCCTAAATGCAAAGTAAACACATTGGCTCGATATATGTTGTTTGGACCCCATAAGCTTGCCACGCACAACCTGAGAGTTCTTTTGATTTAGGCTAACTTTATACTAACGTGATGTAAGGGTGCGGTTATGTTGAAATGCATCGGATGCACGGACATTGTGACAACCTTGAATAGAGGCAATTTGAATGTAATGAAAAATTTTCATGCATCAATCTTAATAGACATGACTAATGCATTTGGACAAACATCGATGTGACACTAAACACAAAATGACCATGTCATGTTGGTTTTGACAACCTTGAACATAACACACGATTAATGTTGAAAATTAACAAATTTTTGGGTCTAGTGGTTTACGAACGTAATGTGAATTCATTGAAATGCGTTTCGAAACCTTGAGTTATAGAAATAACAAGATGTGTCAATGAAACAATGGATGTGGTTTGTGTTATTATTTTCAAAATTATAAATTAACCAACAAATAATAAAACCTTTTCAAATTGACAAAAAGAACACCTTAAATAACAAGAGAGGAAAGACTTATACAATTGAAATTATGAAGTGATTAAATAAAGAGAGAAGAGACTTTGTGGGGCAATAAGGAAAAAAAAATATTGAACTACATTAATTAGGAAAATTCATTATGAATAAAAATGCATGGTAGTTTTATGTTGGTTGTAATTGCAATTTGAAGATATTATTTTGAAAAATCAATTAAAATTTATTACAATAAGAAGAATAGTCAATATGTTACATCTTTTTTTTAGTTTTGCATTTGTATAATATGTTGGTTCACAAGATCAAAGAACATTTTGTAGTAAAGATTGTTACAACTTATACTTTTGATTGTCCAAAAGGATTATGCATGACGTAAGTTTGAACACTAATGTGATTTGGACACATGGGAAGAAGACCTTATTCTTTTTAGTGTGTCAATGTGAACTTTTGATGCTAATGGATCGATGCTATGTTGATATTGTAAAAGGAATTGGGTCCAAGCATGGTAAATTATATTACAAATGTTCCTTGAAAAGGAGCCGTCAAGTAGGCTTTGATATGTTGAACTTAAAAATACTATTTAGTTCAAAGAGTTATATGAACATTTTTTTTAACTTTGTTGAAACTTTAAATAAAGATTACATGTTTAAAATAGGTTCAAATAAATTTTTGAAAATTCAAGCAAAGTTCACAATCTACTTTATGACCTTTAAGTAGGTTGTAAGTAGATGAAATGTTACCTCTTTTAGATTTTTGAATTAATGGGTCCTAAAATGTATTTGTGACTTTTCATCTTTTTCACATTTTAATCAAAATATATTTAGCTTGTACGGTAAAAGTAGGTTTGAAAAAACAATTGCTAATCAATTTTAAATATGCTTATTAACTACTTTTATTATATTAAAGTTCTTCAAATTTCACAATCAATCTACTATAAACTTAATGAAGGCATAGATGTTTTCAAAATGAAACAAAAAATGTTTTTCAATCTTCTTTCTTGTGTTTCTATTAAAAACTGTGATATTTTTAAATGGGGTTTAAACAAACAGACTTTTTTTGGTCTAATTTACCATGCTTGGACCAAATTGGACACAAAGATAATCAAGCATATTCATGTTGCTCCCCTTAAAGTAACAATAATTTTTTTCTCAACAAGACACCATACATCTTCTCACTTGAAATGTATCTTGGTACTCAATTGATGAAATTTGCACACACAAAAGTTGGTGTTATTGAGGATGAAATTTGCTTGTGGAATGACTAGCAAATTGGGTAATATTGTTGGAGTCAATAGTCCTTAGTGGATCTTTGTGTGCTTGGTGCATTTGCACCTTATAATCTGTTTTCCATTGTAGAGCATGTAGATGAACTGATGGGCTAAAGAAGTTCTGTACCTGAGTACATGGCATCCAGATATTTCAGGATTGGCATGTATGGTTCATTGTGTGCACGGTGTGTGGACAGATAGGAACAAACTTCTACCAAGTTTGTTCCTTCATAGTGCTTGACCAACTTAATCTGGAGTTTATTTTTGGGTTGGACATGCTTTGAAAGCACCAAGTAGGTTTCCTAAATACCAATTTATATGAATTCCAATTTCATTCTCTTAAATAGGAGACAAATGGGATTGGGAGATCAATGTCTTCATGGTCTATCCTAAATTTCACATGTCCGAGGGTTTTGTTCTATAGTGTTCTATTGATTTGAAGGAGAACATTGTCTTCCATGTTGGTGGAGGGGAAATTGCTATTCCATTCTTACAATGTGACAATCTGCATCACTTTGCTATGTAACAAAACATAGTGATTTCTCTTCATATTGAGATGACTGAACATTTTTTTAGGTTTTTGTTCTACATGTCTTCCACCTTTAATCTGTGAGAGGCTTGCTCGTGCTCAAACCCTGCAGGTCTTCAAAAATAATCTCCAAACTGCTAACTTACACACTGATTTCTAACAAAATGGCATGAAAAATCTACAAAAAACCCATGAAAAAATCTTTTTTAATCCCTCAAATTGTAGTAGTGAATGCACACTCTGCAATCTGTGTTCTTACCAAGGTACTCTTCATTAGCTCAACTTTTGTAGAGCAAGTGACAAGTTCAAATGTATGTCCTTCAGTTTGAGTTGATGTCCATAAGAGTTTGAAATGTGATCCATAAGAAAAAATGTCCACACTCACATTCCATAAGAAATTTATCATTGACATTGCATAAGAATTAATGTCTATACTGGCGAACTTGATTTACTACATTTGCAGAATGCATGTACACTAGGTGAACCTAAATGCCTATTGAGAATTTGGTTAATTAGGAGGAAAATAACTCAAATCCTGGGCATCATGCTTGATCATTTGTGCCCCAGGGAGGACCTAAATTGAAGTCTGTAGTTTTGTTATAGTTCTGTGCACATGAACCAGCAACACATGTGCCCAGATAACTTGAAAATGGTCAGGGGAAAATAATGAGATCTCATGTTGAAAACAACCCATTTAGGGATGAGTTTGAGATTTAGTGATCTTGTACAAGAGGGACTATTTAGGGGATAAATTATTTGTTCATATAGAGCATTCATTTGCAATGTGTTTTTATCTATAAGAACTTAGAACTTAGAAGTGAGAAAATCCATAACACATTCTTATGCAACTGTTTGTTTTATAGCAATGAAAGTTAAAAATAAAAACCTGAAACTGGCCACAAAACTGTGAGAAAACCAGGCCAAGAGTAGGCTAGAACCAGCCTTGTAACAGACCTGAAACCCTTCGGTTCTTAGTTCCTAGGAGTTATGAAACTCTTAAACTGAAAACCAGGAAAAAAAAAGAAGAAAAAGAGAAACTGGAAACCAAGGGTTTCAATTTTGTGAGAAAAATTAAAACACCTGAACCAAAGGTTTGAATTAAAAGCTAGAACAGGCCAACACTGGTTGTTACCAGACCAACGCTGGTTTAGACACTGATATAAGAAAGAAAGCAGGACTTTATTCACTTGAATACATTCTTTCTTGCAATGATGATGCGTGTCAGTGCTGAACCATCTCACAAATACCCACCTAAATCACTCTAGAAGTACCCTCTCTAGCCTTCATAAAGTGCATTCCATGATGGTGTATACAAATCATCTCCTTTGGATCTCCAATCCCCATCACCAGTGAGAATTGTGGGATAGAGTGTCTTGTCCCACAGCTGGGCTGCCTACTGCAATACATGTAAAGCTAACTATTCAGACCTGTTCTGAAAGTGTGGTCAACAGTACCTGCAAGGAAGCTAGCTCTTTTCTACTTGGGTTAACAAGTGCAGTCAGCAATTTGCTGGCCTGAAGGATGCAGATTTGGATAATTATTGCTGAGCATAATCTCATCATGGGGCAAGATTCTAGCTTTCAGACACAGAATCAAATTTAGAACTAGATCTAGAGTGTGGGTGATTGAGACTTGGTGTACAATCAATTCTTCACATGTCCATTCGTGGATAGATTGAACATTGTGCAGCTTGTTGTTGAGGGAGTATTAATTGGCTTGCAAAAACCGGGCAATATTATTGCTATATTGGTCTTCGAGTAGCCTACCTCCCACCAACTTCTTGGCCGAATGATAATTTACCTCCACAAATTGAACTCGCGACGTCCTTAGTTTGAGAGTCTCAAGCAGCGTTATGACACACCTGGTTGAATCTTTCAATTGCCGTTTTACTTGGGCAAAAAGCATTGATCATCCTGCTGCTAATTCTACAACTTAATTTTGGTCTTGGCACCCTCAAATTTCAGTCCTTAGTTTAACCTACATGAACCCACTGGGCCTGGCTTGGAATGCCATCTGACACGGCGAAAAGCATGTAGTAGCCTGAAGGAGCAATCACAGAACTGGGTGGTGCAGTAGTATCCACTGTATATGAACCCCCTCCCACATCAGCTGGGACTGTGGTCTCAAGCTGTAACAGCCTTTGCCCCTGCAACAAGGTTCACATCAGTTGAATTAAAATTTACAAGAGCATCAACGCAAGGATCAGATGCACAGTTTGTGCAATTTAAGGGCGTGAATATATATAGTGGATGCAAACTGCAAAGTTTGCAGCAATTTGGAATCTGGATCCATCCAGTCTGGGGAAGAGCTTGAGGAGACTAGAGATTATAGAGTCCATGGAAAGCACTAAAAGAATCATGTAACCATAGACTTGCAACTCAAAGAAGTCAGCTCGTATAATCCAGGAATGGAAAATTTCTGTCTAATACGGCCTTTGTGAGTAAATTGAAGATTGACTACTATCGAATGGTCAAGCCCCTTACCCAAAAAAAAAGCATTGATTATGAGTGATCATGATCGGAAGATTATATGTCACATAGCATGGTCAAGAAAAAGGACATAATCTGCCTGATTGATTATAACTAGACTTTAGAATTGAACCGGGCGTGCAGAATTGATGCGTACCTGGGCGAAGGAGTGAGTCGAATACGGAGCGCTCAGTAGATTCAGGTCAATAAATTCCGCATTACCGTTGTTGATTGTGGCTGTCCAGGCCGCACCATATTCCAATTCTGCCGGAGCGTTGGCGATGACCGGCCCGGCACCGTTGCCAAGGTAAGGTGGAGAGAATCGCTCGATTCTCAACTCCGTCGGTAGATAGCCAGTCAAGGTGTAGAACTGGTGCGTGTTGCTGCCGGCAACCAGCACACTGCCGTCGGGCAAGACGTTAGCGGTAGAGTGGTAGACGCGAGCAATGTCAGTGGCCCCTAGGGTTTGGAAGCGTGTACCGGCGGCACCATTGGGATTGTACAACACTGGCGTTAGCACGGGGTTCTGTGCATTTCCCCATCCCTGTGCACCATTGGCAGCACCGTTGACGATGAGCACGTTACGGTCAGGTAAGAGCAACATGTCGCCCATGTTGCGTTGCAAGGGCATGTTCTCCAGTGCCCAGGCCGGATTTGCGTCCAAGGGTGAAATTCGTCCGCATGATAGTGTCGCGGGCATGGCGGCTCCGGGGTTGAGGAATGCACCGTATGTTGCTCCGCCGCAAATCAGAACCTCCGTATCTGTCCACCCGTTGAAACCCGACAATGGCAGCAACACTGAGCTTCCAGCTGACGGATAGTTTCTCGGCCCACCGGGGAGTGTAGGGAGGTTGTTAGCCACGGTGTTGGACTGCCAGTCGTAGAGGATAGAATCCTGATTAGCAAAGATGAAGAGCTGATTGTTGGGTAGCAAATGCACGTAAGGGTACAAGTTGTCGTTTTGAGCATCGTTTGCCTGTAATGCCCACATCCCCATACAAGTATCAGAATCACAGTAGAGCTCAGTTCTCAAACTCTCAGTTCACTAGTGAGAATCCCAGTGTGTTGTTTTCCAAATTTGTGAGGTAGCTGGGTTAGCGATCATCCACAAGTCTAGGACTTCGCAAGAATTGGCTACATGTCAGAGAGGACAGTAGAAATGTTTAGGTTTCACTGTGAGACTAATCTCTCAAGTGCAAAACACGAGGAACAGGAACAAGAGGAACGTCGTTGTGATTACATTCGAAATTAGAGGAATGTATGTGGTGCCTCGGCCGTTGGCTGGCACATACTCCAGAGTCGAAATGCCGCGTCCGCCGACGACGACTTGGGTACCGTCCGGCAGTTGTGCGTTGGTGGCGTACCATCGTCCGTTCTGCAATGGGACGTCCGTCTCTACCCAGTTGCAGTCACCATCTCCTGCGCATGGATCGAGAGTCCTGATCTGTGTGGATCACATCACACAAGCACGAATTGCAGCTGAAAATCTGTTCTCAGACCACCAATTATTCATGGGCCTGCAATTCACATGGGTTGCTCAAGGATGTCTAGTGCAACAATTTCAAGGCTACAAATCTTGGATCATTGCAACTTTTTCTTCTTGCTAAACTGTGACTCTTGATCTTATTTCTTGACGTTTGAAGCAACGAATTTTCCCTAATGAAGTCTAGAGAGACAAAATCGGAGATCAGTCAGGGAGCGAGCTCCCTGGACTCTCCAGGTCGCTGCTCAACAATTGGGGGAAAAAAAGGAAATTACCTTGGAAAATCCATCGTTGTCTCCACCGGTTTGTACGAGTGTGCCGTCGGCATTGAACTGTCCCGAGGAACACCAGGTGTCGGTTTGAATAAAGAGAGGCCTAATGGTGTTGGTACCGAGGTCGAGGACGGCAGAGTGAGCTGTGCAGTCGTATGTTGAGCTCTGCTTTCAGAAACGAGACATGTTGCAGAATTCGGGACTTCGTTAGAAATTTCTAGAACTACCCGATGATCCTTCAGCTTAAAATTCGGAATAAAGCTTGAAAGAACGGATTGGATATATGCAAAAGGAACTCAGGATTTGAACTTCCCATATATACTGAGATCATCGTGGGTCATATTCGTGGAGGGAGAGAGAGAGAGTGTCAAGCTACCGAACGCTAGAACTCACAAGGCAAAGAATTGATCAAGACTAGCAAATTATATCTAGGATCTTAAAATTCAACGGAAGTCACGCTTGCCTCGTCATTGGGATCGTTGCGACAAACGCCATCGGGTAAGGGAAGCTGTGAAGGTCCGATATCAGTTCTGTCCAGCAACACAGCAGTATTGAAACGCGTAACCGCCGTATGCATGGACGCGATACCCGCATTATTCACAATAACCTCCCATGCTCCTTGTGCCTCCACCACTTGCAACTGCAGACCCGACAGAAGCAACGACACAATGAACTGAAACCCCAAGAAGCAGCTCAACGCTGTGAAGCTACTACCCATCAGCCCAGCTGAGCTCCAAGTAGTTCTGGAACCCATAGCTCAGCTGGAGGTAATACTCGAAGAACCACTTCCTCGTTGTAGTAACAACACTGCGTGGTCGCCTTCTTCGACAGCAGCTCGCCACAAATTGCAGCACAACCACCACCAATAAGTCTGAATTCAACTAAACTTTTCTCTCATCAACTGAGAATTTAAAGTTTGCAAAAAGAGTAGAAGAATTTCCTTGTGACCCACAGAATTGCAAGAATTATTAGCTCAGAGCAGCTTGCACTCTCACGTCCTGATGATGTCTGGAGACTAGATATATAAGAGATGGTAGAACTGGTGAGTCTAGTGGATTCCTGCTGCTCTTGCTACTGCTCTTGCTGGTGCCAGTGGCTGCTATGAGACTGCTATGAGACTGGTACTGGGTTTGGCAGCCTACAAATACTCCCACAAAGCTACAACCAGTTCAAAGGCAGTGTACATGTCTAGTGGGGTACCCACCACCAGCAGCACCACACTAGTCCACATGAGTTTGCCCACTTTCTTTTCTTTTTTTTTGCTGCAAGTCAAAAGAGTAAGTGAAGCAAAAGGCCAAAAAGGAAATCCACTCCAATTGAAGTGTTGTTGTAGCTGATGATCCGGACAGTTTTGGTGGAACCCCTTGAATGATTTTTGAGAAAAATTGGGAATTTTTCTGACCCAAAAAACAAGAAACCAGCTCTGGAGTTGCAGCTTGCAAATTTAGGTACACCCACAGTTGTCATCACAAAACATTTTTTGGGCACTAGGGTAGTTTACTGCCCTCTCACCCAACAAAAGCTTGGTCAACTAGGTTACCCATGATGATGATTTCACAAGTTATCATGCATGTGTGTGCATGTGATGGAGCTCAATATGTCCCCATGATGTCATCAAACTAGGACATTTTGGTTAAATCATAGTGAAACATTTCTGCATGCATACATGAACTTGCAAAATTGTTCAAACATTTTTTTTGGAGGGGCAAGGGGGTGGGGAAGGGTTGGCTATTTGGATTACCTTACCCTAGGGTCAGTTTTGTCATTAAATAATCCTTAAAATAGTGAAACAAATTTTCATGAAAATATGAAGCTGATAACCATCATAATTATTGCAGGCTAAAATCTGAATAATTTCACCACTAATATGACAATATCATAGTAGATCATGAAATATTTTCAAATTTAAGAAACTAGAAATTTTTTTTTTTGAAAATTTTAATTATTCATTTTGTCGATGTGGAAGCTAACTGTGGCTATATGGGTATAATAAATTACTTTGCATGGGTCTTAATCATTGAGAATAGCCATCTAAAATTCTTGTTTAACAGAAAATGTTTTTTAGAAGACTTATAACACTAGGTGAATACTAGTATTTTAAAGAAAATTAGTAAGTTTGGAGTTGCTTTTCAATCTTTGAGATTGATTCCAAAACTAGGAATGCAATGAATTTATGGATGAATCTCCTACTAGGAAGATGAAGTTAAGTGTTTGGCTCATGAATGAGATTACAGCCATTTTGTTTTAGGTCTAATAGTGCTTGAGATGTGGGCTAGTGGGATGTACATCAAGTGAATTGTTTTTGTTCTGAAACATTGATTTTACCCATATGAATTAATATGATGCTTTGACATTCTAACCTACCATTTGTTGCTAGAGCTAATTTTTTGCATTCTCATATGTTGCAAATTGGACTGAATTTTAGTTCTACCCAAGGAAAAACTATGGAATGAAAAACATTGCAAAGAGGTTTCGGGTGCCTGCAAAGAGGAACCAGCCCATGTAAAGAGTAGAGACACAAATTAATGTGACAACAATTATTGCAGTAATCATGTGCATTGTGATGACATGTATATTCATTTTGGTGATGGTTGAGTGTGTAATACAACACACTCACGATATTCTACATGTGCAACAAAATGATTAAACTGGTAATGCAATAGAAGGAACAAAAGCATTATGACTATCCAAAACTCCAACAATCCAAAGTACTATGAGATTTCATCCCATGAGTTTCAATGCATTGAAGGCATAATTTATGGCTATTCCTCAGATGGTGATTGAGAGTTCTTATTAAGTTATATAGTTGTCTGGTAGTTGGTCACACTTGATAATTGGTCAAATTTCCATTGCAACACTTGGCAAATTCATGTAATTGACCATATCATGCAATAGGTCCAAAAAACATTTGTTGTATTTAATTCTTATTACTTATTTATATACTTTTAATGCCCAAAGTACAATTACCCGACATGTAATTCTTCTTTATCTTGAGATTCCAATGAAACACGTTTCATGTCCATTGCATGTCCACAAGATTCTCTTGTCTAGAGCCAACCAGCCTACCATGAAAATTTCAATGTGCTCAATTTTTAGTGTGTGGGAGTGATCAAAAGTTATCAGGACTTTTAGTACTAAATCATCTAAATTAGCACACCCTACAGAAGATACACATAGTTTGTTGAAGATGAACTTCAAGTATGGTTGTTCCCTTGAATGTAATGCATATGCAATAAGATTGCAAACACAATTGCAAATCAACATTCAACATGTTTAGTCTTAGTTTTTGTCCAGGTTCCCATAGTCATCTCTCAAGGTGACCAGGCTCCAAGGTGAACAAGTTTGACATTTGGGGAATCCTAAACAAATAGACAAAGCAAAGGAAGCAAAAGACTACAGGAGCAAGAGCATACAGTTCACCTGATTCCAGACTGTCCAGGACTACTTGGAACTTTTTCCCCTTCATTTTTCATCAATAGTTTGTGTTTTTGAGAGGTAGAAAGGAAGGACACAACATAAAGTCACATAGACAGGTGCAGTGTGAAGCCCAATTTGATTTTTGAGAGTTGGATTTTCCTTCTCTAATCCAAAACTTCTGTCATAGCAGCACTGTTCTTTTAAATAAATTTTGGATGTAGCGAAGGTGGTGATCCATGAAAAGGTTTGGCCAAATTTGGCTACAAATCAATAATTATGAAAATGACAAAAATCTGAGCATTCTTCTATATCATTGGCTACCTACTGGAGCATTATATAAATATGTGGCAATTTTCTGAGTTTTATAGCAATAGAAAAAAACCCAAAACCCACTTTCTCCTGATTTTTCCTTAAAAATCACTAAAAACAAATTTGGTCATAGCTTGAGATGTTACTTCTAGACGGAACATTTTGCAACAACACACTTTAAACTTTGAAGCATGTAGATTAATTGTTTGACACAGTGTAGCCCCCATCCACCATAGATTTGTGTAGGGGATGGGGGCATTCCAGGAGGCATGGCTTGCATTTGAAGTCTTCTTGTCTTTAAAAGACAGGGTCCTAATCCTGTCCTAATTCATGCCAAAAAAAAAGGTTTGTGCTTCAAATCTGTAAAGCAATTATCCAATGAATCCTTTGATCAAAAGGGCACTCTTAAAAAGGTTCCTTCAGAGAAAACAGCAAATACATATACATATTTTTACATAGTTTATGGTACATCATGGCAGTTAGTGTGCAAAATTTCTTTGTGATTTTATTTGGTTTTTTTGTAAAGAGCAAGTTTCAGTCAAACCTTCACTTTGAGAGACAAGATTCAAAGTAGCCTTAAAACTGTAAAAGGGCAACCTTTGCCCTTGAAATCTAAGGGGTGCCAGCACAGAAGTAACAAAGACCCAAGATAGACCAAGAAAAGTTTCCTAATTCTCACCCACCATCATGAATAGCAAGTCCCAGATCAAGCCAACTTTATTCCTTGTGGAGTAGAGTTACTCAGTCACCCAGATTCCACATTTTCAATCATTCTTTGAGTTGTTGCAATTCCAACAACAAGCTTCACTACAGACCATATAAACATTGTTTTGCTCATGAATTAACTCATGGGGCCCTGGATATGTGGATTACATATGTGACCCAGCACCCACCAGTGCACCATCAATTGTAAACCCATTATGGACTACGTAACCTGTTAGAGGGTGATGGTTACCAGATATTATAGCCAAGGCATACAAGCACCAAGGCTATTATATTCAGTAACCAGCAGCCTCTCACCAATCACCTAATGTTGCCAGCATTCTGTACATCCAAAACCTGGTCAGCAGGTGGATGCATATCACTTTTCATTTATAACACAATGTATATGGATCAGTTTTCATCCACAGACTGAATGAGATATTCTTGCTTAAACATGCAATATAACTGTCTAACAAAATGTGTCTCTGTACGCAAAGTGATTTCACTAGATTTTGAGTGAATTTATTAGTTTTAATAAATGAGGATTAATTGAAAAAATTGAATTCAGTAATCTAGTGAATAAGGATTAATGAACTACACCCACATTTTGTAGTAGGAAATGGAATTCCAACCAAAGAGAAATGTCAACAAGTCAGCATCTAAAGCTCATTGTGACTCAATTGTGGATAAACTACAATTGAGTTAGCAAGGTGGATTGATTCCACCTTTGTAACTATCCCAGGTAAATGCACCCACTTTCTCCCTTAGACTAGTTAAGTGCTGGGATTCTGTAAACAGTACTGGCAAAAGATGTTTGAGAAGAGAACTAAGAAAGACCCCAAATACACGTCAAGGAAAAGTTGAATGTCTACCTAACCAACTTTGTGTAACCTACAAACAACAACTATGCTTCTAATACTATCTCAGAATATTTGATGAATTTGAGTCATGTTGAGAGCCAGTTGGAACAAATCCAAACAACCATCACAACAATATTAGGTACAAAGTTTGGAAATCCCCAAAAACATTTTTTCTATCCACTCGACAGGTTTGTTTCAACAAGTTCAAAGTACTTCAATATTTTTTTGTTTCTGGACCCTTTTTCCCCCAATTCGAATGTAAGTTGTTGAAGAAGTCTGCCTGGAGGCTGAAGTCAGCAGTTCGGTTCCCTTCTTATGGGTGGGTTTGGAACAAAGTAAATAACTTAACTTGGATGTGAGAAATGTTTTTGCAGGGCCGCATACTGAGACCTCTGGAAATGCTCAAAGTATCATGTTCTTTCTTTTGGTATATTTAATGTCAAATGCTGTAAAATGGGAATATGTGGCTCATACTAGAAATCACTAAAACCGCAAGAGACTCTTGCACCCAAATGCTGGCTTGTCAACCCTAGAATGGTGACAATGTAACTTCACCCTTTTTGAACACCCATCTCCATACAAAGTTTTGGATTTCTCAAAGGAGTGTGACATTAAATATATCATTAAAGTGACCCTGTTTTCGGCCCTTCTTTCATCCTCTGACCCCTCTTTCAACCTTTAAAAACATTGTTATCTGCAAAATAATGAAATTTTATTAAATACGGATATAAACTGTGGAAATTCAAGATTTAATGCATGCATGAGGTCCCAAAGTATTTATAGCTGCAGTACACATAAAATAGCAGTGATTGGTTGAAGGCAATCACGAAAAATCAGGGAAAAAAAAGACAGGGTGAAACTCAAATTTGGTGGCGTGAAACTCAGATTTGGCCAAATTTGGTGCTAATCTGAGTTTCAATCCTGTTGAAGCCCAGAGCACATTTTTCATTGGGTTGTAGAAATCTCACCTGCTTTATGACCAAACAAGGGATAGATATTTGGTGATGTGTTTTCCTTACTTTGCTGATATCTCTATTGTATCAAAATCGTGTGATATATAAGTAGAGTGCGAGTTTCTTGGACAAAGTGAATTTATGGCCTTGCTTTGAGGGATTTCTTAAAGCAATGTGTTTATGTTCACCAACAACTGCCAGATTGTGCAAATACATACAATCAAAGGAAAGGGAATGTTGAGTGAAATAAATGGACTTAGGCAAACCAGTGCTAAAGAGAGAGAGAGAGAGATTTGTTGAACATTGGACCAGTCCTCAAGCCCACTCCAGCTTGAAATTGAAGAAACCCAGGTGACCTAGTCATCTACAAGTCTTCAACCCTGACATAGCAAATGGGTTTCAAAATCCTAGCCAGAGAACTGCAAGGATCCTAGAAAATTGAGGTATACACAAAGTCAGAAACAACCTTAAAGTTATCTTGGACATTCTAAAATAGAGTGTTCGATTGAACTGAACTGCATTCTGGTTGTGAACTTACTGTAGATTTAAAGGCCTCCGTTGACCACCCTTTGTTATTCTAAGGACACTGACAACGGTGGTAAAAAAGAAACATCCACACAACTTCAAAGGCAACAAAGCTGATGATGTATCAAAAGTTGTGATTTCATAATGTAGCATCACACTCTTATCATCCCACCATACAATACAAGCGTGGTGGACACACACATGTAAATTGTTCAATAAATTCCTGGACTTAAATTCCTTGCGGTCATAAACTGACAATAACTATCTGGTAGACACCTTGAGGGTGAAGCTTCCATTGTCACTTGCCACACTCGGTCCAACCTAACTACAACTTTATGCTAGAGCAGCACACTACAAAATGCATATATATCACTCTTTCCTTTGCACAAGTTATTCCACACACTTTTGAGACCAAATGCTCTTAGCTACAGGTGCTTCCCAAGGGGCTTCTTCTGTCCAGACAGACTTTCTTTTTTCTAAAGAGAATATTGCTTTACAATGGAGATGGTTTGGACACTTTGCAGCAGCGAAATATTTCACAATACTCATGACACCGATGACTATTCTTCCAATTGGAATGAAAGGGCACCACAAACAGAGTGGATGATTGGGTTGGGTAGAGATTTGGAAATCATCTTGTCTTTTTATTTGTTAGAATTCTTGGTATTCAAATTTTCCAACATTGACATTCTGAAAAAAATTGAAAAAAAAAATTCAAGTTTGGAGGAAATAAATGAGATTAAGACAATTTCAGAATATATATATTTAATCATTTGATTTATTTTCATTTTGTGTGCTATGTGCCACTAACAAGAAGAGAGAGAGAGGGAAAAAAAAAGGGCATCCAATAGGATCAAGATGTCCCAAATGCCAATGTTGTATCTATTACCTTTGTTTTAGGTTAATTGACACATGCAAAGGATCCTATAAATTTGAGTGGTATCTCATGGTAAATAATTACAAAACAATAACAAAATGTATACGACCAAAAAAATGGGTTTTTTCTTCTTCTTTTTTTTTTGGGTCTTTTTTTAACAAATGAAAAATTCGATTTCTAAAAGGAAAGAACACAAAAATGAATCTTTTGATGACTAAAATGATGGATTGACATATTGATAGCTAGTTGCACAATCATCATCACAACACCAAACATCTTATTTTCGTTGGATTTAGGCTGTATATTCAAGGTGACCGTGTATAGCAAAGATACCCAATATTTGGATTTCTTCAATTTCAATCAGTTTTCTTCTGGTGGGCCTATTGGTTCTCCGCATGTGGGAGTTTATTATTCAGACCCTCTATGTCGTTCACTATTTTATCCCATTTTAATACATTGACGTATAGGGTGTCCTCATCAATTATTTGCTCATAATAACAGCCCAATATCTCTAATGGATAAAAACAGGGGTCCATAATGCACATTGTATTATTGTTTACCCAATCTTTTACCTCCCACCCTCTTCAATTAGAGCCCTTTGTCGGGGACCTAATTTGGATAGGTTGTTCGTTCACAATTTGAGGACAATGGCATGTTAACATACTAAGCCTTCTTGAGGAGGCTTGTTGTACACAAGGTTTGCATTTCAATATTTTGCAACGTGTTATTGATAGTGGCAAAAACATATACCTTGCATTTTGTCGTGCATTTGGTTTCAATACATTTCTGAGGTATTGGTGATTAACTATTAAGTATCTTTGGTTCTTTTTTTAGCACAAATTACCTTGAACAAGATTGTTACATTATATCATTGAAAAAACTCTTTGTATTATGCTACCATTTGCCATTACTATTGTCATTGATTAGATTCTTAAACATTGTTATATTATTTTTGTTATTATTTATGTTAGGATGTATTTAACGTCAGTGTGCTTATGTTTATGATACCGGTTGCAAAACTAATTGTCATTCTCCTCTTGCCAATGTGCCATATTTTGTACACATAATACCTACACAATACTCCAATTTTCTCTATTTTTAATCCAACATATATTTGATTATAGATCATCATAGGGTAAATGGTAATATCTACACCTATCCTTACTATTTGCAGAGTAAAAACATGGCCAATTATGTTTAACCTTGCCTAGATGGATAAAACCTATATATTGTTGTTATCCTTAATTTGCATTGAATTTTTGGGGTGCCTATAAATTTATGCAAGAAATATTTTGGTATTTGTAAAATTTAACTATACATGGATGAAATGTTTAAAATATATAGACCCACTCAATGCATGTACAATCCTTTACCAAAATGAGAAGTTCCATTAAATTAACTCCACATAAAGCCCACTTGAGTTATGTAACCAAAAATCTGGGTAAAAGTCAATTGGTAACTATGTCAAAGGTAGTTTTCCACCAAAAATGAGGATAAAGAACTAAATCTGAATTTTATTGAAAGGAAAAATTAAAATAAAATAAAAATCAGAAGACAAGGTAAAAGGCAGCCCTCTGTTCAAATTTGCATGGAGAAGCAAACATACCATAGTAGTACCTTTGGCAGCTTCAACACTGATTACATTTATTTTGTAGAAATGTTGAGAATTTTCAAAATTATTTTTTCTCAGAGAAATTTTTGTGTGTGAAGGGAAATAAAAGAATATTCTGAAATAATCGATTAGTGTACTTGTCAAAATGTTATTTAAAAATTGATGAGTGGAATTGAAATGCATAACCTAAAGAAGAAGGTAAATGATGAGGGAAAGATTGAGCCATTTTGGGTGTTGGAGTCCAAAGTCCAAACCAGTATTGGCTAGTTATTGAGTTTTGATCTGGCTATCAACCTGTGTATGAGTTAAGAGCATCTCCAGCGGTGTTCAGTATATGACCTTGCCAAAGTATTTTTCACATCCAAGTTTAGTTATGTACTCTTTTGCAATCCCACCCATAACACTGAACTAGGACAGCAAATCATTGCGAGACTACTAATAGCAAACCACCTGGACCAATCATTATGATGGGCAATTCAGAAATACTACTGTACTGAGTGAGTAGCAGTTAGATCATATTTATTACACTCTTTTTTGGAGGTGCACAACGGTGCTGCGCCCTTTACCTGCAGTGGCAACAGGGACAACTATGCAGACCCAAAACCATTTTCCTGAGCTAAACCGGCATATGGAGATTTTCTTCATCCAACTGTACCGTCTAGAATCACCTGGTATTGAAATTTCAAAACTTAATAACCTACAGATGACCTGGTCATCATCTAGGTAGGTTATCAATCCAAAAATGCTAAACATGTTTATGTTATAAAATAGAAATGCAGAAAAATAAAATCATTTTTCTTAACAGCTCTACGACCAGTAGTTATCAACCGGTTATTTGATAACCTACCCTTGTTAACCAAAAACATTGATAACCTAATTGACATTTAAATTTTTTTGATATTGATATTGATAACACTAATTAGCACCCCATTTTTTAAAATTACCCTACCCAGTGGTAGTTATGTAAAAAAATCAATAAGCAGTTAACAACACTGGTCCAAACCAGCCTTTTTATTTATTGGTGAAACTTCACCAAAATTAAAAATACAAAATACAAAAAAGAAGCAATTTTTAGGAATTTCACTCAAAAAAGTTCCAAAAAAAAAGAATTGCCAATTTCTGTACATGGTTCAAGTAAAAAGCCAAAATTATAAAATGATGTTTAAATCCTTTTACATTGGTATCTTGTTTATAGCCAAATTTGTATAACCCAGTATAACCAGTGGTTATTACCCAAAAACTAATCAGGCAAATGGATTACCAGGGGTATTACTTTGCCATTGATATTGATAACCAATGGGTTTTTAATTTAGATTGTTTTTTTATAACCTTACCCAGCCGGTTATTGCCAACAAGCAATAACCAGCCAACACGGGTCCAAACCTATTTGCCCATGTGAAAAATCATCAGCTTACTTATGGCAAAAGAGGAAACTAGTCTCTTTATTTATTATGAAGCATGATGGTATATACAAACAAAGGTTTCCTTTCCATTTATAAACATCAACATTGTAAACCAAAAAAAATGGATTTTTCTTTGGGAAATTTGACTCTTGTGTCTTTTGGTTGTGTAGTGTTTGGTGGGAGCTTTCAGATGGTTATTATGTTGATTGGGCATTGCCATGTGGATGAAGAAGCTTGTGTGTGGGGTCTTGACATTTTACCAAAGGAGGAGTGCATGTCCAATGGGTTCTACTTTGTTTGATGGGATCTTTGGGATGGTTTGTTGCCATGTGAGTTTTTGTGAGTTTTTGTGAGTTTTTGACTTCCAAGCAAAGGAGTTGCATGGCACCATACATTTGACTAGTTGCCAGCACTCAAGAAGAGTAAGCCTCCACTCAATGAGATTGTGCACATTGAGTGCACCAATGAGGGTGGTGGGTATTGCAAGAAAGTCAACAAGGGCTAATTGTGAAAACTCATTTATGAATGGACTCAAGATTTCCATCATTCCCTCTTGGCTTCTCTTTCTTCAAGGTGCTCCCCATTTTCAAACTTCCCTCACATTCACATTTTTTAAAATTGTAAGGCTTTTCATTCTTGGAATACCTAGTCATGATTCATATAGGTGTTGTTTATTGATGATGAGTTGATCAATCATATGAACCACATGTTTGGTGTGGGACTCCATGTAGTGTGAATGGGGCCAAGCTCATGACACAAAGAAGTAATACAAACTCTTTTGCAATTTCACTCTCATATTGGGGGAAATAAAAGTCAATTTGTGTTTGTAAAGCATAATCCAAAATGTTAGTTTGAAATAATAGGAGTTCAATAAATCCACTTTAGCCTATATTGTAGTGTATTTTTAATGTGTGTACTTGAATAAGTACATAATACAAAGGTAGCAAAAACTATAATTCTCCAAGGTGATCTACACCTTAAACTATTAATCTTTGCCACTTGTGTTATTAAAAATATCAAACTTAAATGTATCCTCCAATTCTTATGATTTGTCTTCATTGGGTTGTAGTAATCATATTGGGAAGATTACAACTTGAATAGGCTATCACTCATAAGTTAACTTACAAAGATTAATAAGTGAACTAAGTATTAATAATCAATTTAATTAGTACTAGTAGGTTCAATTCAATTAATATTATATAGAGACTTACAAAAAAAGAATTAAAATAAGTTTTTGCACAACTTGGGGAAAAAAAATTAATTAATGGTAATGTGTGATCCTTTTTATTTATACATCCTATGTGACCAAAATCTAATTAAACAAATGATTTTCTTAGAATATCAAATGTGGTGTTAATGTATGAACATAAAGCTTATGCATGTGATAAAAGAAAGTTGAATTAAGAATAATTATAATTTGCAACCAAAAGCTTTATATGAGTGATTTGGAAAGAGGAAAAATCAAAATGAATGATAATGCATGACCATTTTATCATTTATATGAAAGAAAAAATATCAAAATTAATGATATTGTGTAATCATACATTACCTATTTTTTTATTGAAACTTTTCACACATGTGATTAAAATGCTTTCAATCACACATAGAAATTAATTCAAAGCTCCTTTTTGAGGACCTAGGTTACTTGTAATTCATGTTTCACCAAGTTCTAAATATTATTTGAATTATTTGACACATGGAATACAAAATGGATTTTTAATTTTGAATTTTTTTATCTCAATAAAATCATTCAACATTTGCATTACTTACAAGTGGTGGCATTAATTTTGTTGTGTGTGTGTGGTAATGTTGGGTAGGTATTAAAGTCCAATATACACCCATTCTCCCCTTTGCTTCCATTAGCCGAGTTAAAAATGGTGAATTAATAACACATTTAGGAATGTAAATTTTGCTCAACAAATGAGGGGAGGTTACATGCACCCAAGAAGTTCAATTTATTTTCCCTTTGGGGCACATGTGTGTATTTTTTGTTTGTTTATTTTTGGGAGAAAGGGAACCAATGATTGGCAACCACCTAGATGCCACTTCATTGAAGTAAATGATGGTGACACTACCTAAATGCCATTTCACTAAAGCAAAATGTGGTGACACTTCTTTTTTGTATTTGATTTATTGGTGATGTAAGTGGTAACTTACATATTTTCTTTTCATGCGGTTAACATGGATGGTGTCCATTGTGCTAATTTTTGCATGTTTTTTCTTCTTTAAAAAAAAACCAAAAACATTAATCACAAGTGTTTGTGGGTGGGGAGGGGGTTTGTATAAAACAATTGTGTTTTTTTACAATTCTATAATGGGAATGCAAACTTGTATTTTGGGAGTTTTCAAAGTTTCAAAATTTTCTTTTGACAAAGAGGTTCATTGCAATAAGAAATTTTGAACTTGAGAAGCATGGTAACTAATCAATAGGAAATCAATATAATAAACTACCAAAGCAAAAACATGGCAAAGTATACAGAAAAAATAAGTGTTTTCATTTTTATCTTGTGTCATGCCTATAAATGCAATAAAGTAACATTGAAATGGATGGAAATATGATAGAATACCCTTGGTGCTATGTATTACATTTGTAAAAATCTACTTCCAAAAGATTAAGAACAAATAAATTTTAAAAGTAAGCAAAAAATATCCCCATTTATCGCATGATAAATTTGTGATTGGGGAATCCTTAACACATATACTTCAATGAAACATATTGATACTAGGTAATGATATGGAAATAATTATATCCTTAAGGGCGCCATTAAAAAAATATTTTACTTTTTATTTGTTAGAACCTACTTACCATGTACTTTACAAAAGTCCATAGTGTGAAAAGTAGATGAAAAATAGATTGCAAAATTTACTTGTATTTTTAAAAATCTATTTTCAACCTACTTTGACAATGTGCAGTTTGAATGTTAATACCCAATAATGAGTGAACTATCTTGTCTTTGACCATTCAAATAAAAATATTCCACATGCAAATGGTTTATGATGGATTTTGTTGTTAGTTTTTTTTATTCGTTAAGTAGACCACCAAGGAGATTTAGGTGTCTACTTTACCATGCTTTTGCCCACCAAAAAGTTCATAATTAAACAAGTTTTGAAATTAGTTCTTTGCCTAAAACATGATTATTTTGAGCAAAATAGGTCCACCAACATTCTAGGAGCAATCATAGTAGAATAATGAAAGACCCATTCTTCACATTTGGGTGGCTTCTAGTCTTCTAATGTTTGAGGGGTCTATCATACTAACATTAACTACATACAACATGTCAAAAATAGGCAATAGACATCAAGAGAACATGTCTTTTCTTATTGTATGCCATTTATAAAAGGAGTATAAAAGCCAAATAACATATCATTACCTTTCTAATGAAGATTAAACTAACCCTATAGACTTTGTAGATGTTAATGTGGTGCCATGTATAACACCTAGTGGGTTTTGTTGTAGGGTTTGAATAATGTCATGGTTGTAGATAAATAAACAAACAATTAAAATGCCATCAGCCAACTAATGGATGGAACTACTATAATTCAAAATGTTCTAAAAACCTTGGAAACTTTTGGAACTAAAATCTTTAAGTTCTAAAAACCTAAAGAAGATTTTTTAATCATAATAAAAGATAGTTCACTTGCTACACATAATGAGATTACATCTAAAGACCAAAATCATAATTCTACTTTATAAATAAGAGCACACAATTACATTTGAATATTTTAAAGTCCTCTCATTCTTACATGATCCCTACAACATCACTATATTTTTTAAAACTGAAGTTGGTTTTGTGGGGTCAAACCTTCACTTCTATCACATTTAACTCTAACTATACTCCCAACCCCAAATTTAGATGCCTCTAAGATGTGACACATAGTTTTTATCACATTCCTCTTTCAACATTCCTACCCATTACAAACCTAAACTTGGTTCTATGTGACTTATAGCAATTCTCATTGATTTTTTTTTTCAAATTGTGATCTATTTTTTCTATTCCAATTCATCCCTAATTTCCCTTATTCACAAACTTCTCATAATACACAACCCATTCACATTGGATATGATGTTCTCAAATGCATATCTTTTTCTTGCAATTTCAACCAATGCAATTTACCTACATCCCTAGCAAATCGTGGACTTTTATTCAATCCCACTTTACACACATATATTCGCACATTCAACATGTTTAATACATACAACACACAAAAATTTAATGAATTATGTTTGCCTTCCCTTCCAAAACCATTGTGTACTTATCTTCTTGTTCCTAATCCTCACTTGTCTCCTCATCAAAACTCCTCCATCATTCTTGCTTGCAAATTCATTTCTAGTCACCTCCCAAACATCCCACCAATCAATAGCAACTTTCCATCACCTACCCACAAACAAAGCAAACAAACACAAAAATGGCAAACCTCATCCCTTGTTAAAACACTTCCTTTAGCCATCTTCTTGGAACTCTAAAATAGAGAAAGTGATAAGCATTCCAACAATTTCTAACATTTCAACTAAAAGTTGATTCGATCTCTCAAAACCCTAAACAATTCATGCTCAAGCAATACCATCACATGTCAATAGAATTTTGTTCACACCATATCAAATTACACTAGGCTCTTGCTAGGTACCTCATTTGTTTGTGGAATGGTTGAGGGTTTGAAGTTTGAACTATTGAGCAATTGCAAGAGATGTAAGACAAAAAAGCTTCCCAAAACAAGTGTGATAATGGAGATCATGAATTGGGTGCAGGACACCACCCACCAGCTGCAAAGTTCACAAGGGTGTTTAGATAAGTGGCCTCCATTTTGTGGCCTTGCAAAAGAGAGTTATTAGAAGCTGGACACCTGTGACCTAACTGTGTCTTCTAATAGTTAAATAGTTAAATGAATGATGGTTCCCCAACTTGTAATTCAGGTGGGATTTTAAGATCTCCCTCCAAACCAAAGAGGAAATAATTTGAAACCTTCTTGTCCAAAGGGGACAAAGTCAATAATCTACGAACCTAGCAAAATAGTGGGAGAGAAGGACCTATACAGAAAATGAACCTCCCAAGTACATAGACAATGAACACCATGCGGACCGAGACAGGCAAGACAATCCCCTTTTTTTACTTACTACATACGGGGCCAAGTAAAACGAAGGAGAAATAAGAGCCCAACCCATTTGACTTCTCCTTCATTCATGGGTGAATGAATGTTCATTTTTCATGGGTTGACAGTAATAAGTTATTTGGAGCAATGCTTGATTGCAACCAACAAACGAATATATAGCTTGTGGAAAATGCCATGAGTTTGAGGCCAGGGGCAAATTGCCAATGGACTTTTTTCCTTCTTGCACAAAGATTGCATAAGAGTGTTGCTCAAGACAAGGAAAAGATTTGATGGTTGACATGTACTTTAACTTGGCAACAAGTCTCATTTCACTGTTCTCCACCCCCCTCCCCTCTCAACAACTCTCATCACAATGTGACATTACTTATCCCTTAGACCTTTATGCTAGAGAAAGTTGTTGCTTTTGTGGGTGTGTATCTCGTGCCTTTTGGACTCTTTTACTGGTTGAGATGGGTAGTAGGCTAAGGTGCCAAGTTCCAACTCCAAACTCTTGGTTTCCACGGTCAAGCCAATATAGTGAACCCTAGTCTTTTTTTCCTAGCAAAATTATTAATCCAAGTAAGGGTAAAGGTAAATGACCAAAATGTACCTTGTTCACAAGGTAAGGTTAAGATACATATTTCATAGTATATCCTACAAATAGAAATGGGTAAATGTAGGGTAAAGAAGAATAATGATAATATGTACAAAGGATGGCACCTTGAGAAGAAAGACAATTATTAGTTGTGCAATTGGCATTGCAAACATGAACACATGAAATCGAAAAATAGTTTTAGTAACAAATTCACTGACATATGAATTAATATAGTGTTACATATATACATTATTCTAGTTAACCACTAGTTTGAACAAATCCTTCATAACCATGCACTTTGCAAAATACGAAAATGTGTCTATGCTATTAGGATGAATTTGGCATATACTCACGTTTCACTAACCTCAAAAACAATTAGCCTCCCTAGGAAAAAAATTTAACCTAAAATATTATGTATTAGTTAGATAGAATAAAAACAGGGTAAGATGAAATATTTACCAGCCGAGTAATGTAATTGAAAGTAGCTGAGTAGCAGAAATTTTCACCAGTTGGGTAGGATATATATATATATATTACCCTGGCTTTCACCCAATGGGAATCTCAAGGTAAATAGGCCTACACACTCAAGCCCGGAGATAACCGTGGAAAAACAGAAATGAAGGCATTAGGATTCGTACCCATTCAAGCCATTATACATATGGGAATTTTTTTCGGGGTTTGTCTTGTGTTCTCTTGGGGATTGATTTCCATGATGTAATGAACAGAGTGAAAGAACTTTGTGGGCCAAACTTTGTGCAGACTTCATGACACCATGATTGGGCCCTACACATACATATGGGTCATCATCCACACTGAAAAAAACAAAAAAAGTGCTGTAAGAGTTGCTTCCTCATTAGAAAGAAAATGTTTTGGAGAATTTTTTTTGAAGTTGTAACATTGCTCAGAGCTGGATCTAGGAACTTGGTGACATGGGTTTTGACTTGTGCTCAAAGAATGAATAGTATACTTGCATACGTTATTTGTGTATATGGTGAGATACCCAACTTCAAATTATTGTATATATGTCACCTTGTCATATCACCCCTGCAAGTGAGAATGTTGAACTTATTTCGACACCAAGATTCAAAGCCATCTTTGCCTTTGCATCCAGATATCATTCCTTCGATATCTGTGTGCACCCAGATCTCCCTAGTCAGCATTGCGAGGAGAAGTCTAGGTACTTTACCTTATGTATTAAGATGCCATCCTGTATTGATTCTTGAGAAGGGCTTGTGCTTAGAGCACAAGACAAGGTTGTCCCAAGCTTCACTAACTCTACGATTAACTATTGGGGATTTATTCATCCTTTGTCACTCTTTTGTGGTTGCTTGTCACATTTCAATACCAAGCGGGGTTGTGGTTGAGCAGAAGAAATGGTCATTTCAAGTTTTCATGGACTTTTTAAACCCTTTTTTTTTCCCCGCTTCCTTTATCCTTTGTTTGTTGTTGTTCTTCACAAAAGGTTTGTTGTTAAACTGAAAAGGCAATTGACACACATGTTTCCCACAAACTGTATCCATGCAAGTAATGTCTCAGTAATGTCAGATGGGTAGAGTTACCTTCATGGTGATCAACTACAACCCAATACTACTTATACCCGGAGGGCCAATTTTCAAGAGAAGATGTATATATCCTTTACCCTGAGGAATTGCAGCACACATCTCCCCTCTACACTTCCAGAGACTAGGTTGAAAAGTGTAGGTTATACCCGGGTAGCAGGACATTATACCCTGTGAACTGGGGCAGAACTCAGGGTCCCAGGTGTAATCCCCCTACCACCAGGAGGAGGTTACATGGTGTAATGGCTCGGGCGATCCGATACAATGGGGCCTTTGGCTTGTATTACCAGTGTTGGGCGGTTCTCACTAATTTTAGAGAAGCATTAGTTTTCGGTTTTTTTAGGCCATGTGTGAGAACCACCTTGGTTCTTACTTTTTCTTTTAAATAGGAGGCTTACGAGAACAGTCCCGTGTATCATATTTTTTTCCAAGGCAAAAAAAATCTGGTTCTCAAGCTTGACGGTTCTCAACAATTCGAGAACCAGCCAGTTTTCTTGGCTGGTTCTCACAAGTTGGATCTCAGAAATTTCAATGTATTTTTTTGAAAATTATTATTATTATTATTATTATTATATAATTGTTTTTTGGGACAAAATAATAGACATTGAGGGTGTTGGCAAGCTACGGTGTACACAATTTGACACAAATTTGGAGCTATATATAATATCAAAAGTAGTAACACTTAAGATTTCACTCACTTTGAATAATTTTTAAATCAAATATAAATGATTTGGGGCTTCAAAATTAAAGGAAGTCACAAGAATTATGAATATGAAATTGAGATATAATTTTACATTTCTGTAAATGTACACCAATAATTTAATTAAGGCTTTTCAAAAACCCTTATTTGACAGCAGTTTTCCATTTTTTTTTAAATTCAAAATTACATCTTACTTTTGTCAAATGATTAAAAAAACAATTACCCGAATAAATTGTCAATGAAAGACCATTTTTCAACCTAAAAAAATCATAATCATCAACATTGTCATACCATAATGTACTAATGAACATTTTAAAATCATTTGATCTAAATTTCATGACCTTAAATTTTTTTGAAAACCTTGATGGGAAAGATTGTTCTATATGTTTTCTTTTATGTATGTGTAAAATTTCATGGAAAATTTATTATTAAATGTAGTACTTCTTAGTCCTTTTGTTGGAATTATAAAAATGTGAGAAGACTTTTCAAATCAAAATAATATTTTGTTTGACTACTATATCATTCATATATGCATTGCTTTCACAACATAATGTTAGATTGGGATATAAACCATTATCTATTACAAAGTTTTAGTGAAAATTATTTTCCAAAGTTCTACCATGATGCACGAAACTTGGATAGTTACTAAAAATTGTTGAACTATGACATTTTTTTGTGTAGACCATAGCTTGCCAACACCCTTGATTATATTTCAATAGTTTATGAATCCACAATTTCATCTCTTTCAAAAGCTCTTTCAAATTGTTGTAACTCCTCTTCCAAGTCTACATCTATCCCAATAAGTTTTTAAAGGTTAGAAGGGGATTTACAACCATCTTTACAATCATTGAGCTAATTTTTGTTCATAAAATTTAATTTTTCTAAATTTTTTTTATTGTAAACATCTTTTCAAATTAATGAGGATTCCAACCAAGGAAAAGATCCTTTCAATCTCTATTTGGGAACCAACAATCCCTAAAATTTAACGAACAAAAAACTCAACTATGGGAAACATGGTTTCATGTTTCTCCCACCATTGAAAGGGACACTTGATCTCCTTCACATCCACCCGATAATGCCAGAAAACTAACAGTTCCTTCTTAACAAACCCTTTTGTTAGCTCAGTACTCCCTATTGTCATTTGAAAAATATCCAAATTATTGTCATCATCCACTCTTTGGTCAACAAAACCATTATTAGATTCTATTGGTGGATGCAAGTGATAATAACATCTCATGGGCATAGGATACTATGACATTGTATCATATTGTCCAATAATTGTTACTCTTTGATCATGACCAATGAAAGAAGACATTAAGCAAAAACTTTTAAATTTTGGGTTCAACATTAAAGCTAAATATTATGTGATTTTTTTTCATCAAATGTTTTAAAGAACAAAAAAGAATTATTTAGAAATCCACAAACCTCTTTTCTTATGTTGGAAACCAAACAAATTAATTCAAGTGCCACACCAAAATCTTCTTCCATTAAGGTTTGAAAAGATGGTGCATTTTCTAGTTCATTTTTCAATTTCAAGCTTATCGAAATGGTAGAATGAAGGGCATCACTTAACAACCAATGTCCCTTAAATTGGTTTAAAACACAAGCAATTATAATAGGGGAGAAATAATCAACAACAATTTGACAAATATGTTATGTCAAAGGGGGTGGAACTCTAATTGTCATCTTCACTAAACTCTAGTTGCATAACAAAACATTATATAACATTTTTGAACTATAGACTCCCTTGAAAAAGAATGATTTTACTAGCAAACCTTCGAAAAACAAAAACAAATGATCATTATCTACATTATAGTAAGTCTTAACAAAAATCATAATAAATAAAGAAAAATTAAATTTTTTATGATAACCTTGTTTTAATTAAAGCATTCAATTTTCTTTAAGGAAAATTCAAATTTGCACAAGCCTTGTTCCATTCTTATTTACCATTCCCTAACTTTTTAAACCAAGTTATGCACTTGAAAAGGGACATTAGTTTTTTTAAATAAAAAATATGTGAATAAAAATATAGGGTGCAATATATTGATTGTTGGGTAAAACTTATAAGTTAATTAGTCAAAAAATAGGGTACATTTTATTCAAATAATCACTTTAACTATAATATAAGTTATATTCATATGAAATAATGGATTATAATTAAAATAAAGTGATTTTAATATATATATACATTAAAATATATATGGTAATAAGGTGATAAAAAATGGGTTGGACAATTATTAATAGGCCCCCAAAAAATGGTCATTTGACACACATAGACCCCAAACTTTACATTAAGTGTCCCCCCCAAGGTTATGCATTTATGTAGGTCAAATTGGGTAGTTTTGATAAATAGATATTTCAAACCTTTACAAACTTTTTCATTAATTAAAACATACTGATAAGCCTTAAAAAATGCATGGCCAAAACAACTACCCTAAAAACTTTCTATCAAACTTAAAACATCATAATTTACAACAGACTTTAGGGATACAATCATAGTATTTAAATTAGATATTTCATCTTTAACATGAGTAATGATTTTTTTTTCTCTAGTGATATTTCCCTAACAACTTCATTAAGTCTTTAGCTAATGCATGCCCAAAAGTATCAAATGTTTCAAAAAACCCAATTGCAATATGTTTTGGTTGCTAATTAGCCCCTAAAAAATTTAATAACAAAGGCAAAAATGTCATAAGCCCTTTTTGAGATTCACAAATTAAAACTCGTTACATAATAATATTCTACCAAAGCAAGTAGGTCATATAGTTGTTTAGTTTTTTTCCACCAATTTCTCTTGAAAATTGTTTTTTACAAGGCAAAACAACCTTTGGCCACAAATGTAGATTAAATCTTTTTAACCAATGGCTTTCAACAAGATGAATTGGCAAATGGTTTTTAATAATTAAAAAAGTTAAATATTCTAAAAATTGTTTTTGCTACACATCATTTTTCTTATAAAACTCTTTGGTAACAAAAAAGTTAGAAGTAATGGTTCCATTTACACAAGGTATTTTCTTTGTAGGTTGATTCTCATAAGGTTTTTTTAACAAATTTTTGACTTCTTCAGATATTTTTGCAATCATACAATGGTCTACATAAACATGTTTTTGCATTGCAATAATTCCATTCACGCTATTATACAATCTTAAACCTTTCTTTGCTTATGTTTTGACATTTTTTTATTAAAACTAGACTAACATACAAAAAATACATTTCATTAATTGAGAACACTTAACATCCACTAGCTTATTGTCAATTACACAATAAAATGACCAACATAGTGCATTTTTACTATCAAGTTTTCATTATTTTTTTTGAAAATACATTTCTTTCAAATTTTCTTTCATTTTTTTTCCCCCTTCATTTGCATTAATACTTTCTTCTATTTGCAAACTTAGCTGAATTTCAAATTCTTCTTCCATTATCTCCCCTTCCATTACAATGTCATTTAGATATATTTCATCATTATCATTCATTTTGTTTTCATTTTGGGAGAACTCTTCCATTATCAATTACAAGATGAAATTTTGTTAAATGAGTGGCAAAGAAAATCAAATAATAATATGCAAACCTTTAGGCTACCAAAAGTTTCATTTACTCAATATGATTATTTTAATGTTTTTTGATGTTTTTACCTTACCATTTACTAATGAATAATAAATAAATGGATTATTATAATTTGAAACCACAAGTTCACACCATGTTGTGTTTTTTTAAAATTATCTTAAATTGACAACTATGTCAATGAAAATTCTCGAAAAAATGAATAAGTACAAGGGTTCATAAAGTTCAGGTCAAAGTCCTTACACAATTTATGAAAATTTTACCTTATAAATTTTCTTAATTCCTTCTCCAATTTTTTTGTAATGCAACATTTTTTTTAATGTTTAACTAAATTTCCATGTGGAAATACAAAATGAAACACCATTGTAAAAACAATAAAAGCAAATACAAACTTCCAAGCTACCATTTTTGAAAAGTTATGTGCTACACAAATTAATAGGAAATGAAAATGTAATTACACTAAATAATGACAAAAGACGTCTAAAAGGAATATGACTCATGATATTAAAATATTCAAGTTCAGTAACTTAATGAAGACCATTTGAAACATTTATATTGCAATCAAATTTAACATTAGCACCTAGAGTGTTAAATAGTCTAGAATTTAACTCACATCAAAACTAATTCATTATTGGAATGCTCGTTAACACTAACCTAAATGATAGTTAATCTTATCATTTTTAATTCATATTTAGTTAATGTTAGGGTCTAGTTAAGCACCTCCATCATGATATCATCATGAAAGAAAGGTAGTGAGAGGCAAAACTTGTTGCATAGTCTCATTGAGAGCTTTCATCATTGTCACCTATAGTTATCTCTATTCCTATTATTTTCTGTGAGCTTATGTTGTCTAATTTGTGAACTTTAATGTCTTTTGTGTTATTTCTCTGTTTTTGCATTTGGTTTTTCTCAAGTTTCATTGTCATTAACAATTCTTTTTCTTTTTCTCTTATTTGTGCTCAACTTCACTCAAGTTTCATAGTCATTGATGCCCTATTTTTTTTTCTTCTTCTTTGCATTTAGCTTTGTTCAAACTTCATTGTCATCACCACCTTGTTTTATTTGTTCTTTGCAATTCCCTTCATTTGAGTTTTGTCATTATCGTCACCTTGCTTCGACCTACCTAGGTCTAGTTTTTAGGTCTAGGAGTCTTTGAATTGCATTTATTTTATTCTTGACTTTTGGTTTTGTTCTCCTCTTGTGTGACATTTTTATTTTCATGTTTCATTTTTTGCATTCTTGTTTCTATAGTGAATTTCTTAATATGTTTTTGTCTTGTGTCTTTGCAATGTGCAATTTGATGTCACTTTTATTTGTGTTCATTTGCACTTTGCAAGAGCAAAGAAGTGTGAAACAAGAACAAATTGTGCTATGAAAACTAGCATTAAAAAATTCTGCTAGGATACTAACAATTGCCACAAGCACTCAACAAGAGAAATTGCATACACAACTAGATTAGACAAGGTCTGGATATCACGTTTACCAAACTTGCAATTTGCACCTTCTTCATTTCCAACATACTTAAGGAGAAACCCATGACCATCCTAATGTTGGGCAACACCCTCAAACTATTTCTCCTTCTCAACTCCCTCCTTTACTTATTTCATACCCACCAAAGAGTTTTCATTGTCTTGTCTCTTCACCATCATCTCCACTTACAGCCTCAAAATATTACAAATATTGCTTGGCTGATCAGTCTGGATCTTTGTCTTGATCATAATTCTTTCACACCAAAATGAAATAAGAGTATGTGAAATATCATAGTCCTAATGTTGGATCTGAGCTTGAACTTATGCTGTCTCAGGTTTGGTGATCAAAGTTTCAACTTCACCTGTTGTCTCAGGTTTGGTGATCAAAGTTTCAACTTCACCTGTTGTTTCAGCTTTGAGAATTTGTGTATGCATCTCTATTTTGATGGCTCCTGCTAGAGCATCATAAGCATCAGCCCATGCTTGGTTGAGTTCTGTCGACCATAGCTCAGGTAGCCTTTCCTTTATGGTCTTCAAGAGGGCTACCTTCACCACCTGCACAAAACCACAGACATGAATTCATGAAGAATCAGATCACCTATTTCAAGACCATCCAGTTGTGATTGCTTCTTTAAGTCACAGAAGATTTAGTGAAAAATCCATTGTCTTGACAGTAAGTAAACTTATATAAGTACTCTACGAGCATCTCCAGTGGTGCTCAGTATGTGGCCCTGTAAAAATATTGCGCACTTCCAAGTTCAGTTATTTACTTTTTTCCAACCCAACCCATAAAACTAAAACTGGGACTGCAAATAGGTGGGAGACTACTAACAGCAAACCACTTGCATGTAACCCTGAGAGTTCCAACAAAAAGAGTAGAAGACAAAATTATGAATGGGAAGCTCTCTGTAACCAACTGGATGAGTGTGGCCCAAGAAGAATCCTAGCCAGCTGCTTGAAGAATATAATCCACTTAGATTTTAGCTCTGGAGAGATCAACTGGCGTTCTTCAAGAGTGTAAGAAGTTTAATAAGAACATTCAAAATTTCCAATCACTTAGCATACCTCAAAGTGTGCATCAACAACTCCGGCACTGACATGCTTGGTTGCCAGTTTCTTCAGCCCCGGCCCAAGGGCTTCTAATGCTCCTTTCTCCCCAAGCTGCACTGCTGCATCTCCTGTCTGTTCCATGCACTTTGTACTACTTAAAAACCAGACTGATATACTCATGAGTGCATGGATAATTGCCAGTAAGACTTTTGCAAGAAAGCTCTCACTTGAGCTCTCATAATGATAAATGACATCCAGAAAATTTAATCCCAAACACCACTCATTGAGTGCACTGTTTTGGTATAATCCTATATACACACCTGTTTGGAGGTGCTTTTGCTATGGCATCCTCCTTTGGTAGCCCAGAATATGGATCATACCTTCCTCCTCATGGAGCTGTGCTTTCATGATCATCTGGGGTTGAAGAACTAGTGATGACTTAGGGCACATGACAATGACTGAGTTCTCAAATGACTGGGGTTGATGGGTTGACATAACAATGCCATACTGAGCTACAGTTTCACTGGACTGAAGAACGAGTTCTTCTCTTGAGGAATTTAGCAGTTTTCCCAACTTACACTTATGCAGGAAGGTCTACAAATTTTTTTATGGTATCCCATGATCTCAATTTGGATGTTTCTTTAGCAACTCGTGTGAGAATTCCCCCCCGGATCCTTACTAACACACACCCTTCTGTCACACCCACTAAGAAAGAAACCAACAGAATGGGGTGAGTTTGTCTTGGCTTGCATCCCAGTTTAGATGATGAGATCCTCTGAGTTTGGCAACATACCAGCTTGAGGACAAGAGTGGCATGCTGTTTCAGCTTTGCATTCTGCTCATAAGGAACTGTGGAGTTCTTGACAAAAGGAAAAAAGTCCTTGGCTGCCGGTGCAATCTCAAAAATGCTGTGCACAGTTGGTGGCAATCCCAAAGAACCCAGTTCCAGATCAAAACCCATGAGCAATGCTTTTGTTATTACAAAAACTTAGGACTCACCCTCATCATGAACTCTTCTGCAACATGATCCAATGCATCATTCTTTTGTCCAAATCTTGCAGGTAAGTACAAGGTCTGCAGATCTTACTTGGTGAAAAAGATGACAGCATTGGTTGTTGTGTCTTTCTTTATCAATTCCCATGATTGCTTGACCAAAATTTCACTGTCCTTTGAAAACACTGGACCAAAAAAAGAAGAAAAAGAAAAAAAGAACCAGACCAACATCAATCCTTGAAACTCAGCAAATGCAGAAAAATTGGAGTTGTAGGTCATCTCATTCTCAAGGCTTACATACAAAAAAAAACATTCTTTCTGACTACTTATTGATACCCAAAAAACCAAAGTAGAACACTAGTGTCTTGAAAACACTTCCAAGAATGCCAAACAAAAAGACCCAAGAACAAAAAACCTCAACAAAACTCAGATTTTGGCCACAAAACCCAAAGGTATTATAGTTTTTTTTTCCCCCCCCTCATTAGCTCACCAACCTGAACTTGGTACTTCAGCCATGATGCCAGAAGCAGAAGGAAAAAATTGTGCTGATGTAGCTTTCCTTCTCCTGGCAAGCCCTCCAGACTGTAGCCTCAAGAATTTCTTATCAAGTCTCTCTGCAAATACAAACTACAAACACAAAACTACTTTCCTTTTTTATATGTAATGGGTCCCTTGGAAAAAAGCTTCAAAGACTTAGGAATTTTATATACCATATTCAAACTGGTGCTTTCCACAAGCTACAAACAGGGCCATAACAAGGAGTTATGGAAATGCTTACACAACAACACACAAAAAAGTTATTTAGTTTCTATCTTCAAATAGAAAATTTTATTTTTGGTAATTGGTCTAAATTTGGGTTTTTTAATATATTTTAATTTTTTTTTGTAATTAATTTTTATTTTTTTTCACCCAATTTTGTGGTTTCAGGAATTTTAGCATGTTTCTGTCACCATATATTTCCAAAAAAAAAACTGGTCTAATTATATTATAAACATATGTCCCAAATTTCTATATCCAAACCCAACTATTGTGCCAAACTAGTAAGTCAAACTAGACCCTTATAGCCTAGGGTCAGCTTGCAGATTGAGAAAATGAATAATTAATTTCCTTAAAAAAAAAAACCCCATTCATTTTTTTTAAGCTTTGGAATTAATAATGTTTTAAAAATCTACAATACTCCAAAATAATACTTTCATGTGAGTAATCAAATTATCCATATTGTAGCTTGCCATAATTATGACTCTTTTTTCATTACCTCAGGGGCCATATTTTCAAATAAAGAATTTCCTTTCATTAATTTAAAGGATTATTTAAAGGACGAAACTGACCCTAGGCCCTACTAGGGTAAGGTATTTTTGACATAACTTTCCCTTGAAAAACCAATATAAAAAACAAGAAGCATGATCCATGGCTGGAAATTAGGGATTGGAATTTGGAATGCCAATATTAGAAGAAGATGATCCATCACACAAAAAATCCTGGCAATATCTTTTAATATTAATATCACCCAATTCTTCATGGCATACCAATGGAAGCTTAGAGTATATACCATAGCATAGGGTCAGCTTCCACACATTGAGAAAATGAATTGCCTTGCCTAGTTATGCAGCATGGTGCCTAAGATTTTTTTATTTTTTTTCATTTTATAATTTTTTTTCATTTATATTTGGTAGTATAAGTAAGAGTATTTTAGTTTGGTATTATCTTATTTATTAATTCACTTGTTTGTCTGTCTGTCCGTCGGACGCGACAGTTCCGCGTTTTAATTCGCCGGCAGAACCGGCCTCTGCATTTTCTATGGCAGAACCGGTTCTGCCGGTGAATTAAATAGGTACCCTATCAAACTGGGTTTTTACTCCTGCAAAAGCTAGCGGGTAACTTTACCAAACGGCAGTAATAAGTA
>Ga0209208_10000215_pt1 | contig 69346 bp, 46 predicted proteins | sample S1TSphfallax_3_FD_187694 | JGI IMG/M metagenome (GOLD analysis project Ga0209208, IMG submission 187694) | Host-associated microbial communities from peat moss isolated from Minnesota, USA - S1T2_Fd - Sphagnum fallax MG (SPAdes) (version 2) | ecosystem: Host-associated > Plants > Peat moss >... | reverse complement strand
GGTGTGAGACATTTGTCTTAAGGGTGCAAGACATTTGCCCTAGGGGTGCAAGATATATGTCTTAGGGGTGTGAGGCATTTGCTTTAAGGGTGCAAGACATTGTTATAAGGTGCTCATAATTATTGAGCAGAATAAGAATTCCCAAAATGCCAAAAAAATTCAAGCATTGGGATTTTTCAGAATGCCCAAATGTTTTGGGGGCAAAAATGAAAAAAAAAAACCAACATTCATAACTTTCCCAACCAGGCTAAAATTTTCAAAATTGCCCAAAATTTTTCCAAGCATCTTAGAAAAATAATCTCATGAATATTCCCGAGCATAGGATTTGTTGAATTCCCATATTTTTGAGCAAAAATGAAAAAAATTCAACCTATATAATCTGCCCAAAATATATCGGGCAAAATAAAAACTCTCAAACTAATGAATATTTTTCAAGTATCTTGAGAAATGTTTTCCAAGAAGTCTCTAGAATGCCCAATTTTAAACCTTTAAAAAAAAATCTAATTGTAAGCATGAATGTTACTTTTTTGAAAATCCTAAGTCAAAACAATAAAAAGATTCTAACCACAAACCAAAATGGTAATTTCTTTTAACCCTAAGTCAAAATAATAAAAATATTTTACTCCTTAGGCCTAAATAGATTCTAACCCTTACGCCCAAATAGATTTATCTTTAGGCCTAAAAAGATTCTAAACTTAAACCAAAATACTAAAAACATTCTAACCTTAAGCTTAAATGTTTAAACTATTCTAACCTTAGACTTAAGCATTAAAAATATTCTAATCCTAAATCAAAGTATTGATAATTTTTCTAAATATAGGTTAAATTTCAACCAAAAGATCAAAGTTTTTTAAATATTTAAACCATAAGCCAAATTTTTTAAAAAGTTTTTGAGTGCTAGGCCCACATGCTAAAAAGAGGACTTGAATTCCCAGAACAGCACTGGTTGAAATCCTTTCCCTTTACCCAGAAACAAATGTGATTCATTTCAGAAGGAGAGGAGGTACCTTACACCTAAGGTGCCATTCTCTCTTACAGCAAAATATTGAGTATAAGGTGCCCTGCACATATACTACAAAAATTCTTCCAGTTCTGTTATTTTCAAAAACTAAGTTGTTTGTATATGAGAAGGGTCTGAGTACAAGCCCTTCCGTGTTTTGAGATCTGTGCCTGAGGCTGGTAGATCTCTGTTTTGTGCCTTTATTCTCTTCTATTCTGATAAGAAACTCTTCCTAGTTTTACCTAGTGGCAGACAATATTTTTTTTAAAAAAGAAAATGCAAAACAAGATTTGTTGTAGAAAACAAATAGAAGATAATTACACCAAAACCTTCGTTTCATGATTACATATGTATCATTAGTGACTACATGACTATGTAGTCAAATCAGCTCAACATTTTTACCATCTACTCACAAATGTGGTCATAGTCATAAAGGCCATTCAATAACTTTTACAACTATGATCATGTCAAACACACAATTACATATATGATTGGACATATGATTACACATGATAGACATATGACATGTGGCCTTTACTTCACCTAGTTATTTAGCATAGCTTAACTTATACTATTTAGTGTCAACCTACTTACCTATTCATCCATGAACCTCCATACCTAATGGTTTTAAACAAAAAAATTAGTTGACACACCCTACTTTACTTCAGCTAACCACCTAGTCTAACTTAAACATAAACTATGTTAATCCCTAGGCTTGTCTATAGGTTGCATGTATAAGGATTTGAACCTCTCACCTACGTAATGAGAAATCAAGTTTTCAACCAATGCATCACACATTCATAAAATGTTAAAGTTATGTCAACCTATTATTATGAACATCTGTTTATTTTGCATGTTTTTATATTACATAAAAAAGTAGATAATAGGTAGGTAGGTATATAGGAAAGAACTTTGTAAGTAGGCAGGTACCATCTACCCACTTAATATTACTTACTAATCTGCTTACATTGACCAATGCCTAGCCTAACTACCTATGTAGCCCAACCTAACCAACTAGCTAGGATATAATTAATTTAATTACCTATTTAATTTAACTTAGCATTACTACCTACCCACCTAACCTAACTTAGCCTAAATAGGTACCCTAGGCTAGGTAGGTATGATAGATTATGCAAGTATGCTAGATTAATTGGTAGGTACATTAACCTAATAAGTACATTAGGTTAAATAGGTATGTTGGGCCATGTAGGTGTGCTAGGTTAGGTAGGTACATCAACCTAGCTAGTAGATACTTTAAATTAAATAGGTATCCCAAGCTAGGTAGGTATGTTAGGCTAGGTAGGCACCTATGTTGGCCAATACTTAACCTAACTAACTAGCCTATATATAACTTGTTCAGGTACCTACCTAATCTAATTTAATTTAGATACCTACCCACTTAGCCTAGCCTAGGTAGGTATGTTTAGCTTAGGTTAAGTAGGTGCATTAAATTTGGTACGTACACTGGCTAGGTAGGCTACTTAACCCAACTACCTATATGGAATGTAAATGATCAAAACTTAATTTGGAGAGAAAGGGGACTTTATATCTTGTAGTCATATTATATTTTTTGTCATGTAGTCACATATAAGACTAAAAGTAATTAATAATTATATTGTACTTAGTCCTATAATTATAATCGTGACTAACCAAGTAAGACGCATTGGTTCATATGATTACATTACTAGATTTAGGAGATAGTCCAAAAATGTCATAGTCACGAAAGTCACATTTTCGGGTCATGGATTACCAAGATATTATATATTACTTTTTCAATATTTGTATGAAAAGATTGTAGAAAATTGATTTTAGACATTTCAATTATTCTTCAAGTTTGATGATTGGAAATGGGTGAAATATCTTCAAAAATCTATGTACAAAAGGTTTTCAAAAAAACTTTCATGCATCATAATTGTGATTAAATTATTAATGTATAAGGCATGGGTGTTGAATAGCCACAAAACAATCACAACTTATTATTAAAATAAGGTGAATCACTCAACTGTATGCATGCATAAATTTTCAATAGACAATTGTGCAATTGAACTAAAGTCATGTTGTTAAGATGACGATGGCATAGAGATTTGATGATGATGTTTATGTACAATTGATGAGTTTTTTGTTTGCACATATTGATTCATTTTTAGTTCAAATCTAGAAAATGATATTTATTACGGGTATTCATGAACAATAACCTTCACAATTGTTGTCTTTAATTTTGTCCCATTGTGATATTGGAATCTACGATGATTATTTTTATCTCAATGGGTTCATCATCTTTAGCATGCCTACATAGAAAAGATTTTTTCTTTTTTGTGATTTGCCAACATCTGGAATGTAAAATTGGTATTCGTATGTCATTTTTTTCAACATTCAAGCAATCAAGAAAATATTTTTTGTGCAAGCAATTACTTGACAAAAATCAGCAATGACATTTATTGCAAAGCTATTAAATTTTTGTTGTTGCATTTTGTGTGTTGATGATAATTTTTTTACTTTGTGCTTGTAGTTACATTTTGAAAAGAAAATGGGTTTTGGAAATGTGGTAAGAAATGTGAACAATTTGGACATTTCTATTTGCAAAAAAAAAAAAAATTATTTTATTTTATTTTTATTGAATTGAGGCAATTTCTTACAACATGGATTGAAAATTAAAATTGTTGTTTTTTTTTAATATCACAATTTACTTATTTTTGGTTCTCACTTGCATACTTTTGGTTTTTTTCAAATTAGGAAATATAATGAACTTTTGTGGGCAATAACAACTTTGAAAGAAAAAATGTTGCAATGAACAATCAAAGTGCTCAAGTCAAGATGTTTTTTTTGTTATATGTTTACATTTTAATTACTATAAGTAAATTAGGGTAAATTAACTTGGGATTGGTTTTAGTGTGAACATGGTTCGAGATATTTAGTGTATGGGATATAATTCCATGTTGTGTGATGTCAAATCACTTTCAGTGACTTGAAATTCCCAAATTCACATGTTTTGTTGTTGGTGGTTTTTTATGCAATTTTTTTTTACATTCAATTTGTGTAATTTGTATTGTGTTTTTAGGCTTGGATTCATGTATTATTGCAAGTTAGTAGCATTTGGTGTTCGGATGTGTTTACCATTCAAAGTATTTTTGTGTTATGTGTTGTATGTGTTGATAGTGATGGTTGTAGGTGTCGACATACGAGCACGTGACATCAAAAGAATAAATAGTACCTTAGGGAATGGCTTTTCATAAATAACATATTTTTAAAGCTTGAAAGATAATTCATACCTTTTATGCCTTCAAGAAAGTTTATGATTTTTGTTTAAGGCATGAAGAAGGGAATGAAGATTGAAGATGCAAAATATAAAAGGAGTGGATAAATTACACAATTTGTCTCTAAAAGACATAATTAGGTTTTCACATCAACCAAAAAAAAAACATTTTCAAGGTATGTTATCACTAAAAAGAACTTAGGCTATTTTTGTTGTTCAATTATAAGAGATGAAAAAGTTGTTCACATTGTGTATTATATATTGCACATGTTATAAAATTTTAAGAAACACATGGAATTTTTTTTGGAACTATCAACAAGCACATGGATACTCTAAAATGCTTTAGTTGAAACTTGCAAAACCATTTGAACCTAGATAGCTTTTTAAAATGTGGAATGCTCATTTTTGCAAACTTGTCTTGAAGTTGTAACAAACATGTGCTCATATCCTCCATGTTTCAACAAATGATGAAAGTCATTCTTATTTAGACCACTACCTTGGTAATATGAATTTATAATAATGTATTTTTAATGTATTTCACATCGATGTATTTTCAATTCTATACAATTTCTTCACAAAAGGTTGTTCAAGAATGATTATGTTTCAATGATGTGTCATTTGCATCCCATTGTTCGTGGAAGGTTTATAGATTTAGCAAAGTTGCTTGTGGATGCAACAAGACTAGAAGAAAAGTTGAAGTTGTCACAAGGTTTGTTCTTATGATTACAAGTAATGTATGTAAGTATAATTTTCAATTGTATATGTAAAAAGTGATACACAAAGAAAACCAATTCTTATTATTTGCATGCTGTTTTTAAACTATGAATGCAACATTCATGTGCAAAGGATGATGATACAAATCATAGATTTCGAGAGCACAATCTTCACATAGTAAAGATTGCATGGAGAACAATTGCACCAGATTATGAGGTATCCAACTTTTCCCAAATTACATTTCTATATAAAATCTTTTGATTTGAAAAACTTTAGGTTCCGTTGTGTCATGTAATTGTGTACATGTGCAAGTTTTTGGCAATTTTTCTTCCCTTCAACCACGATAAAATGTGCAAACCTTATTGAAGGCAACAAACTACTAGCGATACAATTCAATGATTCTCTTGATTTGCAAGAAGTTGGAAGCCCCTTTTGGCCTTCCTCTACTCCCCGCCCTTCCCCCCCCCCTCCTTTACAAGTTATATAGGTGGTACATGGAAGTTGAACCATGGCCAAACAATATGGAATAAAAAATGAGCTCCTATTGGGAATGTCTTAGGGAACACATTGGGAACTTGATGAGAACACATTGGGAACAAACAAAAAACAGAACATGACCCTGACCCCCAAAACCCAAAAGAAAATAACTAAGCTTGGGTACTTATTGTGGGGGTGATCTTCTTTTCTTTTTCTCCCCCGAAATGCACATTGTCCCTGTTGCCACGTTGCGTTTTCATGTCATCCGATTGGTTGGACAGCATCACGAAAGAGCTGTAGAGCATCTGATTGGCTACAACTACCCATTTCCTTTAAAATAAAAGAAAAGATAAAATCGGGTCCACGGAAAGCATCACCCGTGCCGGGAAAGATGAATGTCAAGTTCATCTTCAGACTCCTAAAGTGACCCAGTATTATCTTTTACTTAAGTTCTTGCAATGCAATCAGGTAGGTACGAAAACTATACAGAGTTATATTTGTCAGTGTAGAGGGTAAAAGACAATCTTCAACTGGTAAAGAAGTGGCGGTGCAACGTAAAAGAGGGAAAGGAGGAGCGTAAACACAAATCTGCAGTCTCGAAAGTTCCGTCTTTGCTGCTGCGCGCCGTCGCACCGCTCGTCGTCTTCTCTCGCGTGTGTGCACAAGGTTTCCGTCTTCTGTTCTCGAGTTCGGTTTGGTTGCCGTCGCTGATGAAGAGCAGCGTTGCAGTTGTCGTTTACAAGAAGTTTTGCGAAGTTGTTTTTTTTCGGTGTGTGTAAGAGGAGGATTTTGGAGAATTTTTTTTTTTTGGTTTTTGCTTTGCTTCCAGGACTGAGTCTTTGGATCGAGGTTTTGCTTGTTTGGTCTCGTAATTTGCACGGACGGATACCTATGCGTTGAGGGTTTGAAGGCACGCCCGTCTTGCACCATGGAGGTGGACGGCGTGCCACTGGTTGTCGAGAGTCCGGGAGAGTTTTTCTGGGGAGATGAAGAAGAGAAACAAGAGGATAGAACCTTTTGGGAGCAGGCTTTGGCAAGCCTAGCGCTTCCTGGGGACCCTGATCGTGGAGCAGCAGACGGTGGTTATCTAGACGATTTCAGTGATCTCCTCGGCGGTGAAACCGATCTGTTCTTAGACTGCGGTACTAGCGAAGAGTATGGTGGTCCACCAGGCGTTGAACAGGGACGACAAGAGGGTTACATCCTGTGGGATGGTGGATCTGTGGCTCATCAAAGTACTACCGGCCATGAAGATGTCAATTGCGGAACCGCAAATCGGTTGGTAGAGGACTGGTTTGTTCCCCAGTCTGGTACTGGATGTTCTCAGGAGGTGGAGGAAGATCATTGCCTCGATGAAATCACTTCGTCTCCTAGATTCGTGCATCCTGAGACGAAGGTGACAAACGCAAGCCAAATCGAAGATGTCTGTGAACGAAGGCGCCCAAGTACTGACAGGAAGCGCAGCAGGGCAGCCGGGGTAAGTTTGGAATCGCTAGATACTGGAGAATCCGGAGGCACCGAGGAGGTGGAGGTCAACTTCCAGGCTACACCCTCGAGCTCTGGTGAAGAGATCGCTGATGCGAGCTTTCACAACAAAGGGGGTGCAGTCACTCGAAGCAACGTGCAGACGCCTACCTCCTCACCTGAAGAAGATGGGGATTGTAAGCGTCAAATCAGGTAATTCTTCTAACGCGTTCAAAAGTGCTTGAAGATTCAAGGTTAGGGTTTCTAAGACGAAGAGCTGATGCTTACAGGTATGTGAAGAGGATGTTGGCAGTCTTCTTGCATCGTAGTATCTGCCTCTAGTAGTTATGCTGCTCGTTGTCGTAAGGGATTCTGCATCCATCTGTCCTTGATAGAGAGGAAGTGTGTAGCTACCACATACTGCGATACCTTAAGATCAAACCTTGTGTTTTTGTTGAAGAAACACAGCTTATCTGCTCCTTTGTTTTGCTATACTTTTCTTTATGCATCCTGCCCTCAATTCTCTAATCTGCGGCTGAATATGAACTTCCAGGTTACTCAGGAATAGGGAGTCAGCATCCCAATCTCGAGCGAGGAAGAAATCATATGTGAAAGACCTGGAAGTGAGGTGCCGGATGCTGGAAAATCATGTCTCCCAACTACAGAGAGCAATGACAGTGTCGGCAATGGAAAACATGGCACTCCGACAAGAGCTTGTGCGAGCAAAGAAGCTGAAGGACAGTGGTTCTAAGTCTGGTGTGGCAGAGCCTGCAGTGCTTGAAAGCAGTAAGTCTACCTTGTCTCATGTTCCTTGCATTCTTGTTTTCATGTGTGTGATGTGTTCCAATCTTGGTGACTTATCAGGACCATGTTTTGTGTTGGAAAAATGCTGGTGGCATATCATCTTGGGCTTGAAATGTTGATGCTTTTTCACTGTTATCACAATGCATGTTTTTCATGTCTGTCAATGTCCTGCATGTTGTGTTCTAAGCTTACTGTGCTTTTGTTTTCCAGTGTTCATGCATCATGATGATTGTTCCTTATTTGCCATTGTTTGCAGACTCCCTGCCGTTGGAGTTCCTGCCCCACCATTCTTACCAGTGTCCCATGGGGCACCAATACCATACTGGTGGCCGATGCCACGGGTGGCTCCTTGCACTAGTGCAGTTGCTACTACTCACAGTAGTAAGAGAGTCAAATATGTTGCAAGGAAGCCCACAACAGCTTCATGAAGCCCACAGCTCTTCACTCTTCTGGCCCATGTCACATTCTGTGGGGTTTGAAGCACTTACTTCTCGCAGGGCAATTGTATGCTCTGCTTTTCCTAATCCTGGCCATCGAAGGAAGAGGAGGAGAATAATTAGTGGTCTTCAGTTTTTTGAGCATTTCAAAGCATTGAATGCTCCAGTGCCTCATGTGAGACCTCTTTTTAAACAAAAGAGATATCAGGTGAAACGGCGGATCAAGCGGTTGCTTCCAGGCAGATCTGGCAGAAAGGCTTTACATTGGGTTCTTTGAGTCTCTATACACAGACAGTTGAAACAAAACCCTTTTGTCTTCTGAGAGAATGATAATACTGTAGAGTGGGTGCTGTCTTTTAAACTATGGTGTCTGAACTTCTACAAGTTAATGTCTACTCACAGTCTGCTGTATCTTTCATCATGTATGGTGTCCAATTGTCTACAAGTTAATATCTACTCACTGGCCACAATATCTTTCATCATGCATGTCTCCTGAGTTGCTGAGTGAGAGAAGTATGAGGAACAGAGTATCTTCACACCTATGAGTGGGAGTGTTCTTATGCCTACTCATCAATAGTGGTAGGGTTCTTACACCTATAAGTAGGCATAATATCCCTCCCCATTCTAAGAGGGAAATTCATGGATATAAGGTCCCCTCCACATACACTACAGATTTTCTCCAAGTGCTTTTACAAGTAGTTAACTTCAAGAAATTGGTGATTAAAAGTTGTAATAGCATCACAAGCTTTTCCCTAGATGCAAATGGAAACAAATGTGTTGGAATGAGATTGCTCAAATTGGTGCCTTCAATTCTTTTGAAGACTTTCCTCAGTGAAGTGGTATTTACTATTGACAAGCTGCATGCAAACAACATGCAAATGCAGGGTGCTTTTGACAAGAGTTTGGAGCTCTTACGCCCCCATTCTCCTATTTTACTCAAGTTTTTTCTTTGATGTTCACAAATAGCACAAGTAGGGCTACACAAGGACTTGTGCTGATTTATTTTCTTCTTAGAAGGTGGGTCTGGAGAGAAGGGCCATGGGATGACACCAACCCAAAATCATCGATGAAGAAAAATAGCTATCCATCCTTTCATGAAGGGGCATTATTAGCTCAGGCAAAATCCATGACCACCATAGTTAAGAATATATATTTTAGGGAAGCTAATGAGGTGAGGCATTTAGCACCCATGATGGTCTTAGGAATTTCTCCTGGAATTTTTTTCGGGGCAGGGGGAGGAAAGGAAGATTTAGGGGTATTTTACAATAGAGTGCTTGGGCTTGGGATCACAAAAAATTTAAATTTCTTATTGGTCCAAAGTGCAAAAGGGTGGTCAATTTGGCTTTACACTAGGATAGTTTGAAGCCAAAACCCAAACGAATGGCCTTTGGGTGAAAAAACTTCTTGGAATCTTATGTGGACGAGGTATTGTGGACAATGTTTTTTTTTAATTGACCAGTACATAAAAACTTGGAGAATGGCCAAGTAGGCATTCTGTTTTCATGGTGAGCTTTACAAAAAAATGTAAAGCCATCTCTAAAAGTCTCATTGATTTTACCTTATGTATAAGATTTCTGAAAATATAGTCTGCATCTGCATCCATAGGCTTTCAAGCTTCTGATTAGTCCTTCACTTGGTGTTCACCAAGCATAACCTCTCACTCTTCCTTTCCCATGAATGCATCATGCATCCAGATAGGATGTCGGATATGAGTTTTCATCCAATAAGAACAGGGTTACACAATTTTTCATCCATCAACAAGAGTTACATTATCACTCTCAAACCTTTTAATGGTATGTTATGTCTGGTAATCGGGTCGAGATCATTGGTTATCAGAAATACCTTTGACATTCCTACACCTCACCTCTCCTATTTCATCCATCAACAAGAGGGTTACCTTGTTGCTCTCCAACCTTTTAATACTAGGTTTTGTCTGGTAATCAGGTCAAGATCATTGGTTATCAGAAATACCTGTAACACTCCTACACCTCACCTCAGCTATTTTCTGTAACCAGTAACCAACAACCTCTCGCCCTATTTGTAGTTCATAACCAGCCCTAAAGAGAATCTTGAAGCTGGAATTGGGTATTAGGTCACAAGTTATAATAACCTTCAATCTACACTTCATTAATGAAACACAAGGTACCACCCTTGGCTCACATTGGCCCAATGAAGCTGTCATCACTCTTTGCATAGATGAAAATGTGATCATTGTTCTCTACATGGATGAAAAGAGGGCACCTTAATTCTCTTAAGGGATGGTTATGGCTGGTAGTAACCATGAGAGGAGACTAGTTATTGAAAATAGTCTCAACGGATTCGTGCCTCTGACTACTCTCAATGACCAGCACACTTCCACCAGTTACCAGGGCCCTCTGGCTGGTTGTTATATAGTGCAAAACTGACAAAACCAACTTTCCACACACACTGGCACACAAAACAAATTGCACAAGTAATGTGCAAAAACTTGTCTATAAATAGCTATTGCACATTATTGAACTATGAGTTTGCTCAAGATACCCAAGAAAACAAATTCAAACCACCAAAACAAGGGCTTTATAACATTAAGCTTGTGCTTAGCTCTCGCCTCATGCACCCTTTTTGAACAACTAGTGGGTGCCCGTGGCCGAAGGCCACTGTGAAGTCCCCCGTGGGTGCCTGCCGAAGGCAACTGTGAAGTCCCCTGTGGGTGCTCGTGACCTTCGGCCAATGATCCTTAGAAACAGCAGCAGCGAGGAGGAGGAGATTAAAATTCTCAAATCCTGATCGCGGCCAGAAATTCGTTATTCTCAGTGTAACTGAAAATGTCTGGTCGCCCTGCCCTGCCCCTACCCTGCCTGCCCTCCCCTGCCCCTGCGAGGAGGAGGAGGAGATCGAAATTCCCAAATCCTGATTGCGGCCAGAAATCTGTTATTCTCAGCGTAACTGAAAATGTCTGGTCGCCCTACCCTGCCCCTGCCCCTGCCCCTACCCTGCCCTGCCCCTGCGAGGAGGAGGAGGAGGAGATCAAAATTCCCAAATCCTGATTGCGGCCAGAAATCCATTATTCTCAACGTAACTGAAAATGTCTGGCCGCCCTGCCCTGTCCCTGCCCTGCCTACCCTCCCCTGCCCTGCCCTTGCCCTGCGAGGAGGAGGAGATCGAAATTCCCAAATCCTGATTGCAGCCAGAAATCCATTATTCTCAGCGTAATTGAAAATGTCTGGCCGCCCTGCCCTACCCTGCCCCTGCCTTGCCCGCCCTACCCTGCCCTACAAGACAGACGGACGAACGGACAGACACCACTGTTGTTTTAATATATAAGATAACGCCCTTGCCCTGGGGCTTTACTCTACACAAGTCATTCTATCTTGAGATAGTTCCAAGGATCATAATCACCTTTGAATCCCATTTTGTGTTAACAACTTTGAACAACTCATGTTGGAGAAATATTCGACAATTGTCATGTGTTATAAATCAGTACCCAATATTATAAAGCCTAATGAACCCGCACAAATTAAACATACACACTAATTGCTCTCATCCATGAAACAAGGTCCCTCCAACTTAGATAGCAAAATTTATGATATATTGGAACACAATGTTGAAGGATGATCCGTCAAGATGTTTTGGTTTGACACACCATCACATTAGCAAGCATGCACCCATTGACTTGATGAAATGTTGAATTGCTCTTACTAAGACCTTTTTTCAAATTGGGTATGCCAAGTATTATATGCAAAGTGGGCCCACTAGAAAAAATTGTATTAAGAAAATTGTAACATTTGATGCCTCTTTTGATGTTGTCCTCCCTTGCTCATCATAACTGTTACCCTTACTTGCCCCTAACATGAATCAAGGTAATGGGAAGGTGGGCAGTGGTGACTCCTGGAGAGGCACCCAGGCACTGAATCCAACAACACTTCGTATGCTTTTAGACTCTGTATCTTAATTTTCAATTGGACATTCATCAGCCTTCTTTTCAACTTCATCAGAAACTCTCATACACATGCTTCTTGCCTTTTTAATATTTGATTGTCAAGTACATCTTTTGTTGATCAAGACACAGAAATGAAGCTTTGATACCAATTTATTCGGTGCTTTGAAGAGAAAATATTAAACATTTCAATGATTTTTTGAAAAAATGCTTCGATTTTAATTCAATTGCAACTCATTTGACAATTTGAGATTGAAGAGAATGTCTTTCGTTTGTTCAAGTTATATATTCTTTGCTTATGTTTTGAACATAAATGTATTCATTAGTTCAATCTTCCAAACCTTTAGTGCTTGGCAAAATGGAAATCATGCTCAGGATGTCTCTTTATGAGGACGCAGGTTCTAACCAGCCTGCAACTGACCTCCTCTTTAATCCTAGTAGCAGGGGGCTTGTGGATTCTCACTCCATAAAACCAACATAACAATGTGTGATCAGTTTTTCCATTCATGTGCATAAGATTTTGAATTAAATTACAAAGGGTTGAGACATATCATATGGTATCTTTGAATTATGCAATTTGTGCAGCACTATTGCAGCACAATTTGTGCAATTCATACTAAATTGGCAAAGCTATGCATCAATTGTTATGAACAATCATGACAACTGTGCATTGGTTTTTCCATGCATAACACTTTGCATCCACTAATTGTGCTTGCAATTCATAGATTGGAAACGTTTGCATTAAATGTTATGTATATAGATGACAAATGTGCAATTGGTTTTTCCATTTTCCCTCTATCAAGCAGGAGACAAAACAATAGAATGATGAAATTGGATTGAGCTAAATTTGAATGCAAGTCTATTGAGTGTACTATGAAATCAACAAAAGTTTAGGTGTTGAATGTGCAAGTAATGCACAAAAACAAGGTGTTTTTTTTTGCCAGTTGATGTTTTCCACCTAAAATCATGATGTTGATGGTCTTTACACTAAGGTTGTTTTGAGGCTCCATCATGTACTTTGTGATGTGTTGGATGATATATTGCAACATCACAGAATTTACACCAAAGTAGATCAACAAATGTCCAAGTGTTCAATATGCAAGTCATGCACAAAGATGAGGTTTTTTTAGATGTTTCTACCTGAAAACAACATGTTGATGCTCTTTACACAAAGGTTGTTTTAAAGCTCCATCATGTACTTTGTGATCTGTTGGATGCTACATTGCAACAACACACATTTGACACCAAACATATCTACTATGAAGTGAAAAAATTTACCCATGTTCAACGTTCAAGTAATGTGTGAAGGCAAGATGTTTTTCACATGTTTCTAGTTTCTACCTGAAAACAACATGTTAACACTGTTTACACAAAGGTTGTTTTCAACCTCCATTGTGTACTTTGTGATGTCTTGGATGCTACATTACAACACACATTTGACACCAAAGAATCAACAAATGTTTAGGTGTTCACCTGTGCAAGTCATCTGCAAGAACAAGATTTTCTTACATGTTTCTACCTGAAAAAAAAATGTTGATGGACTTTACTCGGTTGTTTTGAAACTCCATCATATACTTTGTGATGTGTTGGATGCTAAATTGCAACAACACACATTTTGACACCAAAGAAGATGTCAAAGAAGGTTCCGCTCTTTGAACACCTTATGCATTTCCTTACCAATTTTGGCAGGTGATTCCACCACAGTCACACCTGCAGCTCTTAGAGTCTTGATCTTATCTTGTGCTGTTCCCTTTCCACCAGAGATGATAGCTCCAGCATGACCCATGCGGCGTCCAGGGGGTGCAGTCAAGCCTGCAATGAAGGACACCACTGGCTTTTCTGTTCCACTATCAACTATAAACTTTGCAGCATCTTCTTCAGCTGTCCCACCGATCTCTCCAATCAATATTATACCTTCAGTTTGTGGATCCTTCACAAATTTCTGCAAGCAATCTACAAAGTTAGTTCCATTGAATGGATCTCCCCCAATTCCAACACATGTTGATTGCCCCAATCCAACTGCCGTTGTTTGGAATACTGCTTCATAAGTAAGAGTTCCAGACCGAGAAACAATACCAATGCGCCCAGGCTTGTGAATGTATCCTGGCATGATCCCTATTTTGCACTCACCAGGCTTGATAATGCCTGGACAATTAGGTCCAATTAATCTTGTCTTTTTCTGTGACATCAAAGCTGTTTTCACTCTCACCATATCCTGTTGAGGAATTCCTTCAGTAATGCATACTATGAGATCAAGCTCTGCATCCAGAGCTTCAAAGATTGCCTTCGCTGCTCCTTTGGGTGGCACATATATCACCGTTGCATTTGCTTTGGTTGCCTTCTTTGCTTCAGCAACTGTATTAAAAACAGGGATTCCCAAGTGTTTGCTTCCTCCTTTCTTTGGTGTCACTCCTCCTACCATCTTTGTGCCATAGGCTATGGCTTGCTCTGTATGAAATGTGCCATTCTTTCCAGTCAATCCTTGACATATAACCCGAGTGGTTTTATCCACAAAAACTGCAGGTAGAGATATCTTTCGCACTTGTATCATGATTGCCATCTCTTCTTCTACTTGACATCTTCCAACTCTCCTTGCAACATGTAAATTAGTTCTCAATCCTCTCATCACCATCCTCATCATCCTCTCTCATCTATAATGGGATTTCCCTTAAATTCTTTGCAAAATTCAAAATTGACAACCCTCTTCCTCCCTCCCCTCACCTTACATGGTGAACAAACAAAAGGACTTTCACAAACACAAAACACTCATTGCAACAAACTTTCACAAACACAACACCCATTCCACCAAACTCTCATGGACCACAAGACTACATTGAATGCAACAAATCACCATTTGCACATTCTTCCTTCACCTTCTTCTGTTGAAAGAATCACTAAGACTATGAAAGAGAATTGCTGAAATTTGTGGAACCCATTTGACATTCATCAACTACAATCACTATTTACTTTGTAGCAAAAGTATTTTGTTCATCAAAATGCAAGAAAAACTTCTGATGTATTGTAGTAGTAGTATTAGTACCTAGTTTGCTGGTGATGAAGGGAACAACAACAACAACAAGGAGTTCAAAATTAGGGTTTCTTGCCTCAAGTTCTGTGCAACCGGGTTACAGCAATTTTGAACGGTTTTCCCCTTCTGGACACAACATTCAGGTCTTGGACAAGGTTTGCTGGCCTTTATATATAGGAGACAAGATCGAATTCCTTGTAATTTATATAACTAGACCAATGGGGAAGGTTGTGTAATCTTTTGTTTTGAGAGTGTCCTTAGAGAGAGTGTTTTTTTTGGTGATGAGCCAATCAAAGACCCCCCAAAACTAATTAATACAACTAACAATGGCTAAACAATAGGAGGTGGTGATAAGGGGCCTCTTTCATCATGCTTTTGAGTGACTGATTGTATGGAAGGTGCACTTGGGTTTTTTCTTGAAGTGGCTGGGTGTGCATCCTCATTAAGTTTTTGATTGATTTGAAGGAAAAACTGTTGGATACTGGGACAAAATTCTGCAGTCATCAATCTGAAATTTCTTTGGTTTTGGTTGGAGAACAATCAAACATTCATATTGCAACAGATACCACCAAGATGTCGAATTTACAATTTCACAGAAATGGATATTTGTGAGATTCATATGTCCAGAAGAAATCCTCCTACAGATGTGCAAGTTCACAATACTGGCAACAAATTACTATATGGTATTTGGTACATCCTCTAAAGCATTCCCAGTGATGGAGCTACTCTGAATACCTTTCAAAAGAGTTCTTATTTCATGAAGAATCATCACAAATAGACTGTCTCCATGAGCATTTGCCTCCTTGCCACCCTACTTTACAACACATTGTAAGACTCCAAGCCTGTCTTCAGCTAGCAACAATCTGATTATCAATTGTTTGCAGTTTTTTGGTGAGCTTGCATGTCTGTTTCTGGAGTTCAGGACCTGAGGGAGTAGGCATCCTTCAGAACATCAACTTTTTATGCATAGAGCAGAGCTCTATCAGGACCCAGCAGCTGAATTTCTTGAGATTGCTACAAGGGACGAGAAACCTCTTGTCTCAATTTGAATGAAACTCTTAGGGCACCATCATAAACAAGCGTGAGCTCTCTTTGTAGTCAGCCTGAGTCAGATTTGAAATATATGTCCAAGAGCATTTAGAAAGTCCTCTTAAGAACTGAAAGGAATACAAATCTCTTACATATTTCTCATAGTTTTGTGCAAGCTTTAGGATCAGAGAGAAAAGAAATGAACCTCAATGCAAAGAATGTAGATGTCATGGACAACACTGAAGAGTAAATTGATCATTGCCCTCGCAAAGGATCATGTTTCTTACTATTGTTGAAAAGGATTTGAGAACATATTGAATTTCTTTTAACAAACAAAGGAATTATCTTGGAAAAACAAGGAAGAAATCAAACAAATGTACATGGATTGTTGCCCACATATCCACCTTTAATAAACAAGGTTGCAAGTGAGTGAGTATGCATGAAATTGAAGGATTTTTCATGAAGCAAAAGGACTTGAAAGTTAAATAAGACTCAAGCCCCTTTTACACTATGGTGAGGGACCTTGACCATGGTTTTTATCCCATATTCTTTGTCCTAAGTTTTACTCTTGAAAACCCATATATTTAGCCCAAAGGAGGAGATTAACTTTCCTTTACATTAGAACTTGAAAGCCCATGGCCATCAAAATAAAAAAAATCTTGATTGGAGGCAAAATTGTTAAAAGTATAAATTCACTTTGGGACCAAGGAAATGGAGGTGAATGAAAACTTGTCCTAGAATCCTAAGCGGCAACTTATGAATAATGTTTCATGGTCTAATGACTTCATGCCAAGCCACCTCAAATAGGTGGGGCCTGAATAATGTTTCATGGTCTAATGGACTTCATGCCAAGCCACCTCAAATAGGTGGGGCCTGGTGTGAAGTTGAATAAACTGCTAGCTCAAAAAACCATGATTGGTTTAAAATGTGTATTTTTTGCTTTATTATAATATGCATTTTTAGTTTTGCCCTTGTTATTCACGTAGGCCAAAAATGAAAAAGAACACATGTATGCAAAAAACATTCTTGCAACCAAAGAGGTGAAGTAACATGTGTAAGAGGGCTTGAGTTTTCATTCTTTTGGGGGATGGTGGGGGTGTTAGATTTTTTTGGTTCCCATCACATTCCCACCATGTTCCCAATATGTTCCCAACAACAACATTCATAACATTTTTTATTTCATTTATTTATCACTTGAATTTTCAATCAAAGTTCAATCAAAAATTACTCACCTCATGCAATTTGCAAAAACAAAAAACTCAAAAAATCCAAATATATATATATATTATGAAGGATGTGAAAATCATGTAAAACTTAAAACCTCGAGTCTTTTTGCATACACAATCACAATTTTTTTCATTTTATTCAAATGATCTTAAATTCTAATCAAAATTGAATCATGAAGTTACCCACCTTGTGCAATTTGCAAAACTAGAAAAAAAAATGGAACAAAAATGAAGGCATGAAGTAGAAGAACATGAAAGTCACATTAGGCTTAAACCCTTGTGCTTCTTTGCACATATAATCATAGGTTATAACTTTCTTATTGTGTCCCAACAACTTGAAATAATTCAATCAACCCACTTGGTCTTATGTTATTCACACACACACACACACACACAAAGCATTTAGTATTTGAATGGAAAGAAATGGAAATTTGAATTTTCATTGTTTCCAAACTCACTTACTTTTTAAAATCCTCCATGTGTTGTGAATTTTTTTTGCTTTTTTGCCCAAGCCTAGGTTGGACCATTTCAAATTTTGGAACAAGATTTGACAAGGGTTTAGGGTGTGCTAAAAGTGATGGGGAACCTTGGACATCCTCATCCCATGTGGGTCTAATGGTTTGAAGAATTCACACAAGCAAACCATCATGATTTTTACCAACAAATTTTAATCCAAATATGTGCCTTCCACAATATTTTGTTGCATGAAAGCTATAATCTATAAAATAAAAAGGAACACCAATACACATTCATTCTATAAATCATCATCTACAAAAAAAAAATTGAACCTTTCCAAAAAAAAAATCTACCTATTGTCATACAAAGATCTAGAATGTGACTTTGTGCCAAAAAACATGTTTCAATAAATTGTTGTCACACAATAATGTTTTTTTCCACCTCCCCTCTATGGTTATTTTGATGGCTTCAAAGACATGGATTTCACTATGATACTATTGAACAATATGTCCATGTACTTCATGTATGATGCCCTATCAAAAAAATCAAAAGAGTTTTTTGGGTTCTTAAAAACCAATATTTTACCAAAAGTAGTGACATAATTATTAGCTAGCAAGCTCAAATCAAAGCAAATAGTTCAAAATAGTGTTATATTTCACAAATTTATGTAGACAAAATTGTAGTCCATGTTCTTGGGGACAATGTGTAAATCTCACAATTTGTTGATGCAACCTACGGAACTTAGCACTACAAGTTATGAACACTTCCATGGTTGAACAAAACAAACTCGAAAAAACCAAACAAGTGAATCGACCATTCATTTGTGTAAAAAATGTTTCAAGTAGATATGATCCCCCCTTCTTCCATCAATCTTGTGTATAGGTTGGCCATCAAGAATATCAACTAGGGTCATGTCAACACATGTTTTATTAATCTTGTCACAAACCATGTTTATTGAATTAAGTAGTTGGAATCAATGGTTTTTATGCGGATTTGGGAGCTACATCCCTTAAATGAAAACCATCTTGTTTGGATTTCTTCCTTGTATTTTTTTGTTAGTTCCTTGTACGGATGGTTTCATTCAAGTTCAAGTTCATTATGCATGTGTTCAACATCAAATCTTGCACATTACTATGCATTCACCTTTTTCTTACATTCATCAAGCATATCATGTTCATTTAAAATTTGTGTCATTCAACAAGTTAAAGTACCAACCTCTTCCTTCAAGGTGCACTTGGGGGAAGACAATATTGATAGTCATAATCATTACATAACATCTTGTCAACCAACACCTAGGTAAATTTGGGACATTGTTATTTGGGATGAGCACAAACTTTATGTACATGAATACATTGCAAAGAATAATTTGGAGATAATTCAGCTAAGCCTCTTCAAAAAGGTTATGCTAGATTGTACATTTGACATTTAGTTTAAACGGCATTTTCACAAAGAAGGCAAAATCAAATATTTTTCTTTTCTCAAGAATTGATATATGTCATGGTATCAATTTCTTCAATTATGTGTGTTATGTTTACAACTGATTATTTAGTTAGATTTTATGTGTCATGAACTCCTTGAATTTCTTTTTGAATTCATGTTTCAATGACATAAAGGTTCACAAATTTCACAAACAAAGCATCAAGTATTCATCTACTAGTTAAATGCACAAGAAAACACCCTTCACATGTACATACATAAACATTGTACCAAATGGTACTAAAAAATGAAAATGCCAATGTGCTAGAAAAATAATTATATGCCACCAAAATGATCGACATGGCATACATGATCCAAGGATTTTGTCCTACATGTCAATTAGAAACAATGTAACATGTTTTACTTCCTTGTTTGAATATGTAATCTTCTTGACCATTCAACTTTTTCATGAGGATTCATTTCAAGTGTGAAGCCAATGCAATATCTCAATAATCATTTTGAGGTTCTTTCCCAAACATGCATAAAGATGTTTAATTAATTCATTGAAAATTTATGGCCATTGACAAGGTTTGCCATGTGCAACACATTTGTCATTTTTTGGTTTTCAACTTATGGCATGCCTTTGCAACCACTTTCAAGTGAAGATAAACATAATTTCCAACACCAAGACCTACATACTTTTCAATGACCTTTGCAATTTCAATTTCATTTTTGTTATATACCCATGTCAATTTCATTAACATGACATTTAGTTGCGAATTCAAATGTGAGTGGAAGATGGCATTTCTTTTCATAATCATTCAACTAGAACATCTTAAGTTGCAATGTATGATTTTTTCATGTGATCTTTTTTTTTTTTTTTTTTTTTTTTTTTTTTTTTTTTTTTCATTTTGCCATTTCTTTTTAGGATATCCTTTCCTCCTACCAATCTAAAGGTTATGAAATGTACCTTACCACCTTATACACAAGATGTATGAAACATGACTATATCACATCATCTTTAAAGGACTTGAAAAACATGAATCAAGTTTTAAAAAACAAAAGGCTTAATTTTTCAAGGAAAAAACATAAATTCTCAATGCAATAAATGCAAAGAGATTGCTTTAAATGTTTATATATGGCATATGGAATAAGATCATGAGGTGCGATCATAATCAAATGAACCAACAATGATGAAAGACTCAAGGACCGCAATCCTTTTTGTGGTCATTTTCATTTTTTCATGTAAATGACTTTTGGGATGAAATATTTTGCAATATGTTACTAAAAATACATATAAGTTTTTCAATACATCACCATTTTTGTATTAACTTTTCATGAAGAACTAATAATTTTTAAAAAGTGTACATATTTTACCAAATTTGGCATTTCATTTAAAAAAATAATCATAATTTCAAATTGTATGAAAATATGTTAATTATTTAATGATTTATTTTAATGTTTCATAAAATAATCTTTGTATGAAATGTCATGCACATTACACCCCATTTACATGTGGTAAAAGATTTTTGAAATTTTAAAATTTTGTTCAATAGATTTTTAATTTTCAAATTTTCAAATTTCACAACTTTTAAATTGTGAATTTTTTTGAGTGTGAATAATCAATTAATATCATTTCAATTATTTTCTCATCAAAATTCTTTTATAAAGAGAGTCTTTAACTTAGTAATTTACAAAATTGACTGCTTTTGATGCAATTGTTGTTCAAGTTCAAAGGTCTTTTTATTAAAACCAATTTTAAATTTTTTATAAAGAAACATCCATATTAATCATTTAGCACTGCATTCCATGATTAACATAACATTAAAATGGCACCACAAAAATAAATCTAATAAAATTATAGTTTCTATAAAGCTGTGGCAATCTCTTGACATGTTTTTTGGCTCATTTGATTGTGACTACACCCCATGTTTTTTTTTGCTTGCCCATCAATGATAATTAATGTTGGGGTTGGGTAATGTGAAAAAATTAGCATGTTGGATTTTTAAATTCTTGTTTTTAAACCATGTTTTGAATCAATGATTCCTATCCCATATGAAGAACATATTATTGTTAAATTAGGAGATTTTTTTTTCATAGTGTAAATATCAAAATTTTCATTCTTTTCCTTCCAAATGCCATTTCAATAAGTTTTGAACACCACATTTTTCTTTCACACTCAAAACACCCTAACATAGAAAAGAAAAAATAATAACAATAACAAACTATGCAAAATTAATAATTATGAACTTGTCCACTTCATGCAATTTGCAAAATCAAAATAAAGGAAATATGAAGGTCTAAAACATTCTTTCATGCCATGCTTCTAATTGATGTTTAATAGTGTGAAGTTGAAACATTTATTTTATTTGAAAAATGAGGTTTGGTAATCTCAATTTTAATACTCTAATTTTTTTGGAGTTAAGGAATAAGTATAAAAATTGTTCCTTATCTTTTGTAGTTGTTATGTTATCGCCCTAGTTGGGACAATGGAAAATCTTAAAGAGGATGAGTGTTTGATTCCCAAGGATTTTGGCAAGAAACAATATATATGTATATATTTTGGCCAAGCCTTTCATGAATCAATTTCTGTCGAACATTAGTCATAGGTACAATAATTGTATTATGTATACATGTTTAAGATTTTATGCTTTCTTGTTGTTTTTCACAAATATTGGTTCCATTTTTTCACGAAAAGTAATAATGTCACAACATTTCCATCAACTTAGTTTTTCCTATCCTTTTCATTTTTTGTTTTCATCATCTTCTTTAGTGTCTTCTACATTAAAGCCATTGCTTTTTTATTTGTTGTAGCTTTCTTCAACATTTGTAAATCATCTTCACCTTCTCAATTCAATGCCCTTGTTTTTTTTTTTTTAATTTTTTTAAAAATAATTTTTTAGATTTTTAAATTTCAATTTTGTTTTCCCACACCTTCATCCGTTTGTGAAATTTCTAGCTATGTTGAGGTTTTCAAATGTTGAAATTAATGAGCATGGAACAAATGCATCTCCAATGCATTCAACTATTTGATCAAACCATTCAACATTTTGAATTTCTAGTACATATTTTTTTGATGAAAATCCTTCCATCACTCACACATTATGTGGCCAAACAAATTGCAATTCTTTTGACTTTAACAATAAGCAACAAATGTTGAACAAGGAAAATATAAGCATAACATTTTTGCCTAAACACTTTCATTCAAAAGTGACCTATTTGATCCTATGGTTGGGATGGTTCAAAAAAATAATATTTAATTGATGAGCTTCTTAGGCTCAAATGACCAAAATGGATGGTGCACCCTGAGGTTTGTCACATGGTATTAGGGTAATTTTTTTTTTTTTTGTTGTGGAATGCAAACCTAAGGTGTGTTCTTTAGCTTTCACAAATAAAGAGAGTGTGAGAGCTTTGAGATCGGATTACATCAAATTCAATATGTTGAATTTAAAATAAAGTCAAATATTTTGGATAAACAAAAAAAAAGCAAGTGATTAGTGCAAATTGGAGTCAAAATAATACACAAGCCATTGACAACCCACACCATAGTTTGGACTTGAAAAGAATCATTATTTTTGTTGTTAAATTATATTTTGTGATTTGTAGCATGGAATACATTGAAGTGGCAAAATATTTCCCAAAACTCCCAAGGTGTCCCAAAACTTATTGATTTTGCCAAGTTATGAATTTCTCAACTTTGTGGGCTTATACTTACCATACACGGAATTCGATCCCTAATTGTTAGGGGCAAATTTGTTAAAGAGGTGCAAAAATATTCAAAAACCATTTTGAATAATGACGAAAATTATAAACTTTTTTACATATGTTTTTGTTTTAACATTTTAAAATTATTTTAATAATTTTAAGTTGTGCTACATGAATAATATGAATGTTAAGAAATTCAAATTAAAAATTTATTAAACAAATTTTGGGTTTTGATTTTAATAAAGGACTTTTGAACTTGAAAAATAGTTGCAATGGAAGCAATCAATTTTGCAAAGGACTAAAGTAAATGACGCTTTTAATATATAAAAAATTGATGGTAAAACTATTTAGATGATACCCACCCAATATGCACATTAAGAAAACGCTCACAATTCAAAAATTCAAAAAATTCAAAATATTTTTCAAAATCTCAAAATTTCAAAAGTCCTTTACCACATGTAAATGGGGTATAATGTACATGACATATAAAACAAAGTAAGACTTGGACTTGGATAAGGACCACATGTCTTCTATGCATAATGTGCAACCAAAAAACAAAATACAAATGAAAGAGCAAGTTAATACCATGTTGCATTCACATCTAATCAACAATAACAAGAAACACATCAAGTTATAAGCCCAAATGCAAGATCAAAATCAACCTTCACAATCACAAGAGGAAGGCAAACAACCAAACTAAAGAGCCATCCCTTCAAAAGTATTTGGCCAAACTTAATAACAACATTTTCAATGTATTTATGTAAATTGAACATTCATATTGCTAATAGTGAACACAATTTTTTTCCTAAATACACTAAATGAATTTACATTAGCTTGGAACATTTAATGAGCTAATTCATGAAACCATTGGCCTTCCAAACTCTTGAAAGAAGATTTGAAAAATGAATAGAATAACTTCTTCAAAGGTCACCTAATATGTGTCAAATGCAATGTGTAAGGCATTTTGGCTACAAATCCTTGCATTCATGAGTGTTTGCAAAATCCAAATCCATAAAAATGCATTTGAAAAAACACACTACTAGTTTGAGAATCACCAAATTCCTAACAAGATAATCCAGTTAAACCTAATCCAAGATGCTCACAATGCTCTTTTCACACCGAAACTTTAATGTAGCTAGTACCAACATCACCAATAATCCATGCAAGAACAAACACCAAACTCCTGTCTCAAATACATTAAAGTGATATACATCCTTGACTAAGATATTGTTGTTTGCAACTATTTTGTATTGAACTTTTAGATTCTTGATGACGCATATCTAGTAGAGTAGTAAAGGGTGTGTTGATGAGTTCAAATAGCTAGTTTCTTTTTTGGGCTATGTAGTGACATAAATGAAACAACTTTCCTTTTCTTCTTCCCCCACATCACAATAACATAACTTTTGTGTATGGCCCAAACTCCACATCATGCATTTACCAAAACAATCTCAGTAGTTATGCATGAATTTCAAATATTTCTTTGAGGATCATCTTGATCATCTACTACAAATTATGCACTTCATTATGGACTTCATGTGCAAATTGGAAAAACTTCACACCCTGTTCATTTCTTTGCTATTAGAATGGATCACATTCAATTTCAGTGCCTTTTAGTGCCTTGAATTTGTTGCAAAAATGGGTCCGTTTTAGGGTTTAGGGTTTATGGTCCTTGAATGTTGTGTTGGAATCCATAAGATGTTTTCAAATCCTTATGGAAAACATGTGAAGTTTTGCATCAAGCAAGGGATGAATCTAAAAGCTATTGAACAAAACAGCATGTTGAAACATTGGTACATTCTGCATTCAAAGTGTTTTCTTTAAAGAAAAGCAAAAAGTGGATGGGGATGTCTTGTTCACTCAAGATCCTTGATCAGTGGAGACAGATTTGTACAAAATCACTGCAACCTGATATGGTTTGACCTTGATTGTTCTATGTCGTGCAAAGTCTTTGAGATATATGAAAGAGAAAAACCAGTGCTTCAATTCACTGGATGGGAAACATGCAAAACCATAAAAATTGCATCAAATTTCTAATGTTAGTACCATACCTGAACACAAGGAAACATGACAGATTGCTTGGAGAAACCCTTTTTTGAATGCTCATGATATCTCCCTTAAGAAATGAGACAATCAAAATTCTCACTGAACCAACAACAGAAGAAGCTCTCTTGATGCTGTTGTCATCATATAAAACCGCACAAAGGGTATTACATAAGAAGTCAGGTGCAACTCATACAAAACCCTACAAGTACTTGTCTTGAAGAAAGAAGGCATAGTTTGCATTTTGCATCCACTTTGCATCTTCCCATATATCCAAGGTTTTCAGATATACCCAATCTCAAATTCCAAGCATTCTGAGTGCATGGAATGAATAATTTTTTGACACAAACATTGGAAGAAGTTTTTTCTCCACCAGACATAAAAGTGAGCAAAAAACCCAACATCTTCAACTATGCAGGTACTGAGTCCGCAGATTATGAAGAGGAATCATCCCTCTTCACTGCATGACAGACCAACAAGATTGAGGATGCAGTTGCCTTGAGCAAAAAAGGGATTGGGATTATTACTCTGCAGAATTAGCGTGGCTGTCGTTCAGAATGTGTGACGTACACTGCTGAGGATTTTGAGGTTTTCAAGCTCCTCTCCATATGCAACACCCTTGTCTACATAGCACAATTGATACTCTGATTGTCTGAGGGTATGCAGACCACGCTTGAGTAGTCTTTGCCATCCCCTTTTGTTTGTCAAACATTTGGTTATCTCTTCAGTTCTTTGACTTGGATCCAGCACAAGCAGGAATACCTCTTCCCCGTTTCCTTGTTGCCGCCGCCTTCTCTCAATTCCAACAATTGTCCTTGAGTGTCCCTTGTGCTGGAAATACAGAGGTGATCGCTTGCTAATAATGATTGGTTTCCTGAGCTGATCAAAAGCTGTGGAGCATGGGCTTTTGTCATCCCTAGAATTTGCAAAATAGTTCCAAACCCAGTCAACCAAATGCTGATGGCTGATGACAGGCTCATTGATGCCTCGATCTTCAGAAGCATTACCAGAAGCAATGCCAGAAGCATTGGCAGAAGAATTGCCAGTCATCTTGTAACTTGCACCTTGTCCTGCAAGCATCTCCATTCCTTGGTATTTTGCACAAGCTTGGATATCATGCTTGTTGGTACTGCTTTTCAGCTTCTCCATGCATGAAAGACAAAGATCAGAGCCTGCAAGATTGTCTCTCCGAAACCATTTTCCCTGGATTGGATACTCACCACATCCAATGCATTCACCTTCAGCATCATCAACAGGTGATGGAGTTCTGAACTCCTGCTGCTCCATCTTGTTATCTGTCAGGCCACTCCTAGAAGGTGCTGAGTCTAAGCCAGTCTTCTTGTTCTTCTTCCCTCCTACTACTTCCGTGTGCTGTTTCTTTCCTCCTAGAGCTTGAAAGTCTATGATCCGAGCTCGAATGCCAAAAGATCTCAACAGAGTTGCACATTCAGTGGTGCCAATCCACTTATGGCTGCCATCAATCTCCCAGTTGAAGTATTCCGCACCTGCATTGTCAAAGCCCTTCGCCCAAGCAATCTCCAGCCATCTTTGCAATGCTTGAATATCAGGCACAAAACCCACACCTCCAAACAACACAGCTTTTGCTTCAGGATCCTGAGAGAGCAAATGGGAGCTCAACATCTGAATGTTTCTCCACCCACAACCCCATCCTAAGTCTTTCTGATGATTGCTCTCGAAGTGTTCCACATAGCCTGCAAGTGCGACAGCGGAGGAGACTCCAGTCCTCTGTTGATCTGCTTCAACACATCTCCTCAGAAGAATCATCAATCCATCTTTCACAGGAACAGCCGACTCCTTGGCTTGTGATTGCACAATAACTCTAAGATTTTCCTCAAGAGATTTGTTGTTCCTCAGACTTCTTGCCAATCTTCTCACCTCCACCTCTGATGATCCTCTCGCTCGCTTGGAGAAGAAGGTATCATTGCCATCTACTTCCTCTAGAGCTAGAACGTGTTGCAAGCGATGCGATTCCCATTCCTCAATGGGAATAGCTTGTCTACAACCAAGGTTGCATTGAACAGACTCACGCGAAGCTCCTGCTCCTCTGGTGTTGTCTGTGCTTTCTCCACAAGAGTTTCTCCCACCCACACAACATGGAGCATCGAAGTTGGAAGCCAACTGCTGTGCGAGAGCACGATCGCTTGCCAAATCTTCCTCCTCTAGATGATTGTTCACATGCTCCTCAAGAAGCCACAAAGCTACGCTGCTGTTGCAGAATGGGCACTGCTCTACCATCTCCAAATCAAGCTCCATCCCAACTTCCTAAAACCCATATGATGAGTCTCAACTTTCTCTTAGCTTCAGCTTCAGATGCTGATGTGCACACTCCTCCTCACCCACAAGAGCTCCCCATCTCAGGCTTCTTTCGTGCAGACAACAGAAAATCCCCATCCCTGGAAGAGACACTCACCACCCATGTCTTTGAACCCAAAAAGCTTGAATCTTTTTTCCACCTCTGCAGAAGAAGAAGAAGAAATCTCCTGAAGTCTGGACGACACGCCCCAAACCGAAGAACCCACGAAAATCACTTGGATTTCTCACTCTAGAATCTTCAACCAAAAGAAACAACAAACCTTCAAAGCTAGAAAATGCATTGCACAACAAGCTTTAAGCCCAGAAAACAGATTATTGCAACAACACCTTTGAGAATCAGGATTTTGTTTTTCAACCTGTGTTGCAAAACACAGGGTTTAGGTTCTTCATGCTGTGAAGCTCATACTTGCAAAAAGGAAGGAGAAATCTCTGAAGGCCAAAAGGTAACAACTACCACAAATCCAACACGAAAGACCAGGTTTTGAAAGCTTACAACTTTTGCCGCCTGAAGAGAAAGTTAGGACACTTTTTGCAAATAAAATGTGTGAATCTCTTCATTTTATATTCAGTCCTTGATTTTTTTGGGACTTTTTTTGGGGGGGGTTATAAGCTAGACTCCATTTATGAAATTTTAAACCTTGAACTATTGTTTTCCAGAGTCTTTTTTTTTAGACTTTCCTGCTGATGATTTGTGTTCTTATAAAATTCCCTTTTGAGGTGCACAGAAGCAGAATCAAAAGCAAGGAAAATTCATGTTTTTTCCTGATGATTTGGGTCCTTAACAAAATTTCCTTCTGAGATGCACAGAAAGCAGAATCAAAAGCAAGCAAGAGTTATGTATTCCCTGCTAATTTGTCAATTTACAAAATTCCTTTTAGAGGTGCACAGAAAACATAATCATGAGCAAGCAAAGTCATGTTTTCCCTGCTGATTTTGGTACTTCTGGAAATTTCCTTTTGAGGTGCACAGAAAGCAGAATCAAAAGCAAACAAAAATATCATGTATGACTTCCGATTTGTGTGCTTACAAAAATTCGTGTTGATGTGCACAGAAAGCAGAATCAAAAGCAGAAAAAAAGTAATGTTAATAGAATTCATGAACAGAAGTTATTGATGACTGGAATTTAGCTTGAGAAAAATGATTACTACCTCTCCAATTAGCGTGAGAAAACTTGGATCATTATTATCTCAATTATAACTCTGGAGAGAAAAACTTCATGGTGATTGATAGCAGACGGTGGGTGAGGCTGGTGGTGTGCTTGCATGAAGTAGTGTTATCTGGAGATGGAGGATTTCCTGTGTCAGGTCAGAAGATGAAATGAATGGGTGTCAGAGAGTGTTTCGGATAATCACAAAACTTATTAGAAACTCTTCAGACAGATCCTAGCTGCAAAGCTAAATCATCAGATGACTTCTCATCAGCAGCAGCAGCATCATGTGAAGTACTTTGCCTCATACAGCCAAATTATGCAGGAAGTTTTTTCATCAAAGAGAAAAACGATCATGTTCCAACCTTGAACAACTTCCTCACAATTTTCCAATTGTTTCAATTCTGGTCATGAGCAATGCACATACTACTAGTGCAATTTTTCCACTCTTGAGAACAATTACTACACAGGGGGGGAGTAGGACACAAGAATCTGAGTTTTTGGGAGCTGATTACCTTTGTGGCTTTTTGATTCATGATCAATACCCAGGTCGCAATTTGATGAGGAGTTTCCGCACTGCTCCTGGCAGTTGAGTGATTTTGTGCTGCAACACCAGATTACAATTCACCCAAAAGTCTTCAAATCGTATTATACTGGGGAGGAAGATTGCCATGATCCAGGAGAATTTTATGATTGAGCTCTTTTACAAAGCAACCAAATCACCAAGCTTCTTTCTTCCACCATGATATCCACAAACTTTTCTAATCAAGCTCTTAACAAAGCAACCAAGTCACCAAGCTCCCTCTTCATCTTCTTCTTCTTTCACTTCATATCAACTGGCTGAATTTATTTCCCCCTGACCATCTTGCATCTCCACACCAATGAGGAATTTACAAGCACATTGCACCACAAATGTTGCACACCCACAAAACCACAGTAGACTCCAACCTGCACACACTCACTGCACATACCATTGAAGACCACATTCACTGACACTGCAATTTACAGAAGGGCATTATTTGTTTGGGGGCAAGAGACACAACCTTTGGCAATGAACACCACCATTCGATGTGCTTCGGCTACCTTCTCATCTACATGGACAAAAGATCAATCTGTGAACCATGAGATTCTGTTTCCACATATAGAGAGGAGCAGAACTTCACACATACAGAGGATCAGAACTTTACACACATTACACTCAGGAGCAGAACTTCAGGAGAGAGTCTAAACTTAACTAGCAAGTAAGAAAAAGTGAAGTAAAGAATTGTTGCCAGAGGCAAAGCATTATTGATAAATCTGTTGGAATTTGCTCTGATGTGCAAGTGGGAACTAGCTCTAAAAAGGGCAAAAATGGTAATGATCCTGATATGAAGGAGACATGTCTTTCAGCTGCAAGAATCCTTGGTCTGTGAGCAGCACAACAACTTTTTTCTCTTTGAAGAAAAGTACCAATTTTGTGTGTCTTTCAAACAGTCCGTAAACTATCAAACTATCAGCATGAAGGGACAGTGAGCATGGAAAATGAAATGATTGTAGAAAATTCAAAAGTTATGCATTGAAAAGCCAAAAAAAAAAAACATGAATTCCCACTTCCCACAGTCATTCCTCCAAAGGTCATGGAGGAGAGGGCAACCCTGTAGTGTTAGCAGAGCAACTGAGCCAGCAAAATTCATACATTTGGTGCTGAAATTGGTCTCTTTGTTGTCCTCCTAAAACCTCTTGAACACCTAGCAAGTAATCGTGTTTGGCTGTTTCCACCAACATGAGGATGGACTTAATTGAAAGCCAGAAAAAAAAAACTGTGAAAGCAAACCAAACATTAGGATGGACTTAATTGAAAACCAGAAAACAAAACTGCAGAAGCAAACCAAACAGACTTTTGTGATTCAAGAAGCAACACTGCACAATTCTGCTGCCATCCATGATCCCTCCAATGAAATCACTGTCTCTGAATGCTCTAATACTGCAATGGTACTCCAGACCTTGCAGCAAACCACTCCACCTGCTAGTGATTGCAATTACTAGGAAATGTGGGTTCTCCAATCCCTAATCTGCCTTCAGCAAGCCAGTGACAATCACTGTAGTCAGTTAATCTCTCCCACAGTTGCTCCTGCTTGCTTTACAGGATTCAACCTCAGAACCCTTGAATCTACTATCAGTCCTATTGCATCATAAATGCCACATCTGTGCAAAACTATCCACCAGTAAACCTCCAAACTGCTTTGTATCCTTCATCAGCACTCACACAGGGCTACGTTCTCCATTGCAGAGGTGAAGACCTCATTGTCATCCAACAGTTGTAAAACCCCTGACACTGACCTGATGGGCCATTCACTATTTCAAGAATAGTTACAATGCCACCCTCTCTTCCTTTGTTTCGATCATGTCAGTGCACTCCACAATGTACCTAATTCCCTCTCCCAAGTTGTAGCAAGCACACAAAAATGGAAACTTGGTACAGTGATGGTCATTGTCAGCTGGGGGTTAAAATGTTAAAACCTCAGTGAAGAATGCTCATCTTGAACAAATTCAGAAAAGAGAAATCAGCAGAAATTGCTGTATGAGAATGTCTTTGGCAACTCAGCCTTGTCCAGCAAAAAAGTGTGTCCAACATAAGTTCTGATTTGAGAAACATGACACAACCATACCTTGAGCACCATCTGTGGATGCAATGCTGTACTCAGCATCCATTGTAACGCTTTTATTATTTCACATGGACAGACAAATTTCAAAGCTGATTTCCTTCAAAGGAGGATGACAGCAATACTCTGGCTGAGCTTGTAAAGTTACCAACTTTCACCATAACTTCATATTTAGATCTTCTTTGCAAATGTGGGAACACTACCAACTCTCCACCAGACAACTCATAGGACCGCGCAATACATGTTTCTGCTGCTGCTCGTACTACTCAGAAACCCTAATCTAAATCCGGGGTTTGCCAAAACGCCCGTACCCGTGCAAGATGTCATCCTGAAAATCTTTCTCTATGTGTACTCACAGCTTCGTAACACAAGAGGATTACTTCGTCTTGTTCTGAGGAATGGAAAACAGGCCAGTGTTGCCGGCTCCCCTGGGCGGCGAAAACCCTAAAAACTTCTGCAGATTGGAGCGGATGCTCACAGAGCACAGGAAGTAGAAAAACACCATAGAGCAATCGGTGGGATCGTCACCAGGCAAACCCCGATGCGACATCTTCTGCACTAAATTGACAGGCGAGAAAGGCAATTTAGCAACGGTTTTACCCTCGAACAGAGAAGATAGCAGCCCGAAGACGACGACCAGCACCACAGCCACCACAGCCCCGGACTTGAACTTGGACATGGACAGATCTCGACTGGAGTCTTTAAGCGAAGTCTCAAATCGGTCCATCTTCTTGGACTTGGACTTCTTACTCCCCGCCAGAGCTGCTGCTGGCGTAGCACTCTTCATACTCTCCAGCTTCTTGCTAGTACGCTCGATCTTAGATCGCAGCGACTTGTAAGACGCCGTTCTGTAGATAAGCAACCATGAAATACCTTCACAAAGCCAGGCCGATACGAAGGAAATGGCGACGATGAGCAAAGCATCGCTATAGCGCAATCCCCCCGCCATCGCTCCTGCTCCTCTTCCTCCCCCGTCGCCAAAGCTTCCTGCCACAAAAACACACACACAAAGCCCACAAAAGGAAAACACACCTACTTCCCTTTCTCTCCACATTACTAAGATGACTGTCTCTCCACATGGATGAATCTTAAACTTTTGCATCCACATTATTACTCTGACCGCCTCTTCACATGGATGATTCTAATACCTTGATTCTGCCTCTGGAGTCGTCCTCCCTATTTGCTACTGCTTTTGGATTGCTGAATCTTGAATTGCTGCTGCAGATTTGAGCTTGCTGCTTTGTGTCTGCACTGTAATTTTTGGGTCAATTTTTGGTGCATTTTTTCATGTGCATATGTGCATGGATACAGTGAAGATTTAGGCACAGAAGCTTTGTGTAAAGTGCATTATGTGGCAGTGGCCTTTTAGGAGCGAAGGCTTCATCCCATTACCTTTGACAACAATCAACATGGTGGTGTTGGGGTTGTTTAGGAGCAAGTTTTGTGTCCCAGCATCTTCAACAAGCAAAGTGATGGGCAGCCATTTAGGAGCAAGCTGTGACATCTCACCATCACCAACAAGAATTAGGGTGGTGCTGGCTGTTTAGGAGCAAGCTTTGTCCCACCATCATCCAACAACAACAGTCAAGGCAAGCATTTTGAACAATTGTCAGTGAGATCTCTCTACATAACTTTTAAGCTTCCAAAATAGTTACACAAATACTGAATTTTGTGTCAATGCTCTGTTGCTCTATGCAAAAGGTTGCTGGGTTTAGAACACACCCAGTTTAACTCTTATACTATAGTTGTCATAGTAGTGGCTCTCATCCTCACTCCCTGATGAAAGCTCACAGGTGATGGTGGCAGTGGCAGTGGTTCAGACTAGGGATATGGAGACCTGAGCTCTTTCTTAACCTTCAAAATTGCAGAGAATATCAATCTATGATTGACATACAGAAGCCACAATCAATCAGTTATAAGTACAGGTTGACAACAAGAGGGTCATAACCTTTAGGCACCTTGAAGTGAAGTGGAACCTCACCCTGCCCCAAATCTACAAAAGCATCATACTCTCCAAGAAAGCCACGAAACACAAGCTGACCACTCTCATTGGTATAAGCTGTGAAACTCGTTGTCCATTCCTCCCTTAATGCAACAAGACGCTGTCCTGCAGCATTAACTCGTTTGGTGGAGTCAACAAGGTGACCATTCTCTCTTGATGCTGCTCCCTCCCAGAATCCCCACAGCATCATTCCCTCCACCCCTGGATGTGCAAACCCCTCCCGCAGGATGACCTACACACCAGAAACAAACATTACTCTGGAGATGCATTACTGACAATTTGACAGAGAACTCTGCTAATGGCACAGGTAGGAGTAAGAAAATCTCACAGAGAAATAAACATGTGACTGCCACTCTTAAATGTGAATGTTTGATTGTCTTTGCAACAAACTGTAGGAGCTCTATGTTTGTGCATTGACATAGCAGAGTTTATCTACCATTTGCCAGTCTAAGACATAAGCACATTACCTCCAAATCATCAGCACGGATATACTCGTTGGTTGAACCAACATCAACTTCAGTTAGCCAGATTGGGATGTTTATGCTAGATAGTTTGTCAAATGCATCACACAGAATAGGACCAACTGGAGTCTCAACATGCCCTTGTACTCCAATACCCCCAACAGAGGCACCTTGTTTCAACAACCCTTGAATTTGTGCCAAGTACTTCTCTGGGGAAGAATTGCCATCCTCTCCATCTTCTACGTGATAATCATTGACAAACAACCTTGCTTGTGGATCAAACTGGTGAGCCAGTTTAAACATATGTGCCCAAATATCAGGGCCTAATCGGTCACGGAAGAAGCTCCCATGGAGCATCTCATTGTTAACATCATAATGAAGAAATTTTCCTTGGTATCGAGATAGGAGATCTACACCACGGTTTTGAACAGCCTCTGAAAGTTCCAGTGAACTCAATGTCTTCAGCCATCCTTGGTTACAGTGCTCTGCTTCCCAAAAAATGCAGTGGCCCCGCATAGGAATATTGTGTTGGAGGCAGAATTGCAGCATCTCATCAGCATCTTTGTAGTTAAACTGAACACAAAAAACTTATAAAACATCAGAACTAACATTTGACTTCTGAATTATCTTCCTACATTACAATTTAAGAGTCAACATTGAATAGAATTGCAAGATGATTAAGGTAATAATAAGGTTCGAGAGATTTCATGTCTGACAACATATTCAATTTCCAAATCTGTGTTCTACACAAGCTTCAAAACCTTAGTAATGTGTCAAAACATGAAATATTGAAACTACTCGACATGTACAGACTCTCCTGACTTTAGACACACACCTCAATACAAACTGTTGTTAAAGAAACAGAAAATGTTGTGAAGGAACAAATTTTACCTTTCCTCGCTCAGGTTCAGTCCAACCCCACTTGATCTCATTCTCAAACACTGCCCAGTTGAAATTTTCAAGAAAGAACTTCACATAGCTGCTGTTGTCCAGACTCCAGCGGTTGATACAAGAGCCCAATGGAAAACTCCTGCTTGTCTGTTGGACTCTCACATGAATATTGGGTGGAAATGGTTGTCTATTGCCACCCGTGAGTTGGAGCACTACCTCCCGTTTCCGTATCTGCAAAAGATTCAGCTGATGTTAACAAATGGGTTTTTCACTTCACCACTAAAAGGAGATTAAGAACCATGACTGCATTATAATTCAGAAATGCATAATCAGCATAACAATCCTTGCAAGTATAACTGTGGTCTATTTCAAGCAAACACATTAAATGAATCAGATTAAGAGCATAGGTATACTCCTTGCCAATGACTAAGGTAAAATTTACATCAAAAAGGGATACCTTGTCTGTTCGAGACCTCAGTGTTGCAAAACGTGCACTTCGATCAGCTGCAAAAATTTGCAGACCTGAAAGGCATGGTTCCAAATTAGTTGGCAACAGATTGGCTGTAAATCAAAACTATCACAAAGCTAGTCATATGCACAATCAGACGTGGTAACGAAGACAAGTTATCATAGCTCTATATCCATGGTTTCCCAAGTTCCAATTGATGACAATCAATATGAAACTATCTGCTGGTTCAGGTTGTTATCACCCAAACAACATCCAAAATACAACAATAGCACAGTTCCATTACAATGATTTTCTATGATAGTACCTTCAATGTCATTTCCATTACAGCATTAGCACACTCTGCTGCTGAGAGGGCAATTTGATCAGTTTCAATTTTCTTCTTGATATATTTTCACACATTGACTGTAAAACTTGACTGAGAATGTAGAATTTAGTTAAGATTTCATTGTTGATTCCTTTGGGTGTTATATTTTGAATGGCCTTTGGGATCTGACATGGAGATCTCACCTGCAATCATGATGTCTACCCCTGGCTCTGGTCCTTGAGCATAAACAATTGCATTATCAGGCTTCTTTTCTAGTCGAAAAGAACCCACTGTTTCTTTCCAGGACTGGTCATCAGCTTCTATCTCACCACCAGTCACCCATTTTCCATCAATGCCCAGTGCTATGTTCACTTTTTGTGGGCCGGTTTTACCACGCTGTCTTTGTACACGCACCCAGGCCGCAACTTGGTAGGGCACAAAAAGTTGAAGTTTGTCTGTGATTGTCTGAGCTGGGCCTTCCCACCATTGTGTGCGGTTTGAAGCAATTATGCAGCTACCACTCAAACGATCATGGTATGGGAGAGAGGCAGCTGCAGTAGGTGGAACAAGGGTTGGAGCCCCTGGTGCAATAGAGAGACGTGTTGATCCTTGGGCATACCAACCCTTAAGTCCCTCCAATAGGTTGGAATTCTCTATGATGTTGATGCCAAATTTTGGGTCCTGTCCCACCACATAAAAGTATCAGTTGTCAACATTTGCAGTATGTCTGCAATGCCATGGCCATGAGGAGATGAGAACACTCTGACCAAATGATGACAGGTCATCTGAAACTCTACTCCAGTCAGAAGCTGATCCATTTTTGAGCTTCTATCCCTGCTCCATCATTTTGCAGTTGCACATGATTGGATACAATCATCAGTTGCAAGTGCCCTCACAACTAAAATTATCATGCTATACAGTGGAACAGGATTTCATCATGAAGCATGAAGTGGCACTGCCATGTGGGCCTGTCAAGTCATCACCTTGGTTTTCTCCATGGTATATGTGCAAGAATATACATGTGTAATCTGTTTGCATTTAACTTTAAAAAAAAAGCAACTGACCTCAATGAAGGGGGGTCCTGGACAGACAGTTCCTTGTGCAGGAGTGATGGAGAAACTATCAACAAGAAGATCTGTTCCAGTTGAGGGACCTTCTAGATACACAGAAGCTTTTTTGGGAGCCTTGAGTAGGATCAGTTTCCCCTGCAGCTGTTTCCATTCTTGGTTGTTTGCCTGCACACTGCACAAATCCTCAATTAGTGAAACATTATTGTTTCATTAGCTCTCCATAGTAGCAGAGACAAACACTCAATGGAAAGGGAATATGAGAGAACCCAAATTAAGTGTTCCTGAAGGTGTTATAGGATACAGATGTGTTGCTCCAGCATGTTTCCAGTCTCAACCTAGATCTGAAGCATATCCAGACAGTAGAATGCAGTGCTGAAGGGGGGTGGGTGTGGGGGAGGCAGATATAGTGTAGGTCATTATACCTTCCCAGAGTCACATAACGATTGCTGTTGTCAGCTTCTTGGACATTGAGAGTGGCCCTGACATCTGAGTTTGGCCCAGATACACGAACAATTGCTACCACATCATACATGGTCTCCAATTCAATCTGATCGGTGATAATTTGTCCCATGCCTGACCAGGAATCAGTCCTTTGTGATAATACAACAAAGCTCTTTCCACTGTATGGAGAAACTTTAGGGTTCTCCATAGACTGACACACAGAGCCCTTGCAACCGTTCACATTCCAATTCTGTAGCCCATAAGCAAAACTTGAGTTCTTGAGAATGTCACTAGGTGATGGCCCCACAGTAGCATCTGCTTGAATCTTCTACCCAAAGACCAATGAGGCAAAGTTAGGTCATGAGTTTGATTTCTCTTGATCCATACACCAAAATCAGTGCACAATGACAACCAAATCTCTAGAAGAACAAATCAAATAAGCAAGCAACAGGATGCAAGTGATCCAGCAATGATACCTACATAACCTCTGGATAGTGTGGACAAAAGGGAATAATGCATAATTACTTGCCTGTTTCCTGGCAGCTTGTCCTTCAGAATGAGGAGAATTTACAGGCTTCATAGTCACACTACCAACCAATAGATCCGCACCACATGGAGGTCCTTCCAGATAGAAAACAGCTCTTTGATAACCCGATTCCAAGTGAAATTGACCTTCTAGTCTTACCCACTCTGTGCTTGATGCCTTCACCCTGCAAGGAAGAAACAGCCTTTAGAATGCTGTAAGTATAGGATAGAATTTTCTCATACATCCATTCTTTGACCTTCACCTCCATCAACAACACCATATATACATTGAAGTCACAACAGAGAGATAAGGTTACTCAAATAGGAACACAGGAAACAACAAGATTGTTGAAGTAGAGTAGAAAATATGAACTAGTTCACTTGGATACCTTGTTGTGCAGAAAGAAGTTGTACCTTCCAATGGTCACATATTGGGGATTTGAATTTGCAATCTCCAAACGCAATGATGCTGTAATGTCAGCTCCATCATGAGAAAGCCCTGAAGTTTGAACAACAGCACTCACAGCATACTTTGTGTTTGCATGAACTAAGGCAGTGACATCTTGCTCAATTCCTTGCCACCCTTCTCTTCGATCAGTAGCAATGGCAAATGATGCCCCCCTTGGTCCATAGACACCTTTCCACCCATGTGCTCCTGAATGTGCAAGTTTGCAGCAAAGCCCAGACCAGCCTTGCAAACCATTGTCAAAAGTTGGGTTCACAAGTATATTCCTTGCTAGGTCTTCCTGCTCTTCCACTTTGGAGGCACATTCCTGTAGTAATCAGTTGACATTATTAGTTACTGAACAACAAACAAATAAACACAAAGACAAGATCAGGAATTTACCAATAGAATACAGAAGAGATGAATAAACATGTATGACAAATGCTTACAGGCTCCGCTCCCAAAGGCAAAACTGAGAAGTAGCTGGCCAATAAATCAATGCCTTTTGGTGGACCTTCCAGATAGATGAGCACTTTTGCTGCTGATGTGGTCATACTGAGCTTGCCCTTCAGTACTGTCCACTTGTCCTTTGATGCCTTTCCACTGTAAAAGGTGAACATGAGACTCCTCATTACATATAGAAATGTCCAAAGATTTTGATAAAACTGAGTTGATCATCAGGAACACATTGCAGAACAAGCTCTCATCAAATCATGGCCTGATTGAGTTTTGGACTGTTCAAACTGCAGAGTTGCATCAAATGTGCATCCTCAGGTTCTGAATGCAGATGCCTTCAGAGATTGCATTGAGTGCAGATACAGTTGAAATGAAGAACAGTAAACAGAAGGAACAGAAGTTGAACCTGGCTAGAGTGATGTAACTGACGTGACCATCTGCACCTTCAGTCTTCAAAGTAGCCTGCACATCAGAATAGTCTGATGGACCTCTGATAGAAACACAGGCTTCCACTGAGTACTCCACTCCTGCCTGGGCAACAGAATGTTTGAAACACTCAATTGCATGAAGATCAAAGTACTGGGTGGACAATATTCTAACAAGAACTGGTCCATCCAACACATCTGATCACAAATGCCATGCAATGTCCTAGATCTTCTCTCCCTTACAATGCTGTTGATTTCTAAAAACTGGATTTCAGAAACTGGAGACCCCCTTCAGTGAGATCTACTTGAAGAAACAATGTCTGCTGATACTGATGCAGGGTGAAATGCATGTGAATGCCTAGCTGGAATATTTCAATGCCAGAAGCTAGCACAGGTACAATGACCCATTTCTTCAGACAGTTCACAAACTCCACAGCATGAGCAGTATGGGAACAATTGAGGAAAAGAAAAGAGAGAAAGGAGAGAGAGTTGAGATCATGACCTTGAGTTTTCCACTCAGATCTTGAGCAATTCCTTGCCATGCTTGTGTGCGACTGTGAGCAACACAATAGAATTGGTGGCCACTAGGAGGCGGGCCACAAAGAGGAGGCGTGTCACAGATGGAGAGAGTGCAGCACAGGGGTTGCCAGCCATGATCAGATCCCCACACGAATGTTGGATTCGTGATCAAATCCTTGGAGGAATCCATCATGCTGCTCTTCCTATTATCCTCCGCACCGTGACCTGGAACCCTGGATGATGATCTCCAGCCTGCCTTCTCCCGAAGCAGCAGAACGCACAAATGAATGTCAGCTCTCTCACACTACTACTACTACTTCCCGGAGGACCACATTGGAATGCACAACAACAACAACAACAGCTTTGTTACAAAGAGAGTGTTCCTATCATGTGACTGTGAGCTCTACATCGGGAGGAGAATGTGAGCTCCGATCTTTACTCGAAGGAAAGAATCCATGTGCACAAGAAGAACGTTGTTATCGCGATCTAAATTGGGGTTAACAGAAGCAGCAAGTTTGCATGCAATAATCGAACAAGCTCAGAAGGAAGCTCTAAAGGACAAAGATGTAGGGAGGATCCATCCATCACAAGAAGGGATACCAGGGATTGATAGCAAACCTTGGAAAATATGCAACGGATTGCCAAGATCCTTGATCTTTCTCGTAAACTTGCTCATTTGCTGACTTGCAGACTCTCAATTCGCTGTGACCATGTGATAAATGCGCGAGTCTTGGGGTGTATCCTTATTAGATAGCTCCTTCTACACATGAAGCTCAAAATCTTACACAGAACTTGTGCAAATTCAACCTGACGAAGAAGATGGTGATCACCCGCCGCTCTCAGACGTTCGTATGCGCGTCGCGTGCAGGATCCGCCAGACATCTCCGATCGATTGTCACGGCGACACGCGGTAGGTACCTCGAAAGAAACAAACTTGTTGATACCCTCTCATTGAAAACCATGCGGCAACAATGAACCCTAAGGCAAGCGCTCGCGCGTCTTTTTCTGTGCATGTTTTTCCTATTTTTCTGATGCGTCTTGACTTTCTTGCTTGATTTATAAGTACACGACGTGGGGAATAGGAGAAGAGCGGGGGAGCAAAATACAAAAACTGAGAGATGTGTTTTTTCTGTACAAGATCCGAGGGAATAGGAAGGCGGGAGTGAGAGAAAGGGAAAGATTTCGACGCGAGCGAGCTAGCGAGCGATATGATGAAGCATGCTGTGCGGATTGTGCAGTCGCGTATCCTGCAACAGCTGCGGTTGGGAGTGCAGTTGGATACATACGTGAACGCGAGCGTCGTCGTCCCGGCTACGCGATGGTGCAGCAAGAGAATGTATTCTGAGGAAGCACATGCCTCCAGTACGCACCTGGACAGAGGCAATGTCGTCGCGCGTGTGCTAAATGCAGTCAAGACGCATCAGAAAGTCGATCCTACAAAGGTCTGACGCAATTGTTCAGTCCCTCTTCCTCTCCTGTTCTCTTATGGAGATGTGAGTCCAGAGAATGAGGATCGATTCCGTTTTCCTCACTCCCGTGTGGCAGACGAATGATTGGAAATCTCTTTTTGTATCTCTTTCCTCCCCTCTGATCTTGGCAACCATTTCTCTATGCTTGCAATGCTGCACATTTGGCTAGGATGTTTTTCAGATCCTCATGTTAATCTCTGGCTCGAATGGTGTGACAATGGAGAAAACATATGACATTGTCTGATATGCAAGAAGAACCATTGAAATTCAGGCAATCCAGAGAGCTTGACATGAGGATGTTTGTTGGATCCTCATATTGAGTTTTGCTCAGATAGTCTGACAACGGAGAAAACATCATTACAGTACACGATATGCAAGAAGAACCGTAGAACATCAGGCAACCTAAAGAGCTTGGCAAGAGGATGTTTGTTGGATCCTCACATCAAGCTTTGCTCACAGACAATGGAGAAAACATATTGCATTGTGTTCTATGCAAAGATAGCATTGAGATTTGTGCAGTCTAGAGAACTTGGCATGGGGATGCTTGTCAGATCCTCATATCAAGCTTGTTCAGATGGTCTGACAATGTGGAAAACATTATTGCATTGTGTGATATCCTAGAAGAAATTCAGGCAATTTAGGGAGCTTGAAACATGAGAATGTTTTCTTGGATCCTCATGTCAAGCTGTGTGTGGATGGTCTGACAATGGAGAAAACATATAACATTGTGGGATATGCAAGAAGAGTCTGGAGATTCAGGCAATCAAGAGAGCTTGACAAGAGGATGTTTGTTGGGTTGTTGGGTCCTCACACAAGAAGCTTGCTTGGATGGTCTGACAATGGAGAAAACATGTTATATTGTGTGATATGGAAGAAGACTAATTGAAATTGAGGCAAATCTAGAGATGAGGATGCTTGTGAGATGCTCATGTTAAGCTTGCTTGAATGGTGTGACATTGGAGAAAACATATTATTCTGCATGATATGTGGGAAGAGGATTGAGATTTGTGTAGTTTTGATCTTGAGAAAAAGAGTTATGGTGTGGAGTGGGAGTCAGGTAGAGAGCACTTAATGTTTGGAATGGGACCACAATATGAAAAGTGCAGCAGCTTTTTCTTCAGAACAATTTTTTGAGCAAAGATTTTGTTGCTTCTAATCTTGGGTTTTGAAGATTGGTGGGATTCTCACTTTCAGTTGTACACAATTTGACCATGTTTTTTACGATTTGCTAAATGTCTGCTTCATTCAGGTGACACAATCAGCCAGCTTTCAAGAGTTGGGACTTGATAGCTTAGACACAGTGGAGCTTGTGATGGCTATTGAGGAGGAATTTGCAGTCGAGATTCCTGATGCAGAAGCTGACAAAATCAGCTCATGTTCACAGGCTATTGAGTACATTGCAGCACATCCCTGTGCCAAGTAGGTTGAAATTTTTGAGTCCCCACCACCACTTTCGACTTCTAGAATGTGGGAAAGGTAAAGTACATGTTACATGTGGAGAGAGTCTCATGAATGAATACTAATTCATAAGGCATTTCATAGAATGGATTTCAAAGCATTTGTAGCAGCTCTGCACTTTCACATACCACACTTCCATTCACATCCTGGTATATGATAAAGTTCTCACTTGAAATGGCATTCTCAAAACATTGATGTATTCTCTTACTTTTCTCTTCATGATGTGATTTTCCCAACACAAGACTTATCAACACATCCATATACAAGTTGAGTCTCCTGTTTTGTCTATTGCAGTGAGTATGGGTTTAGATATGCAGCTTCAGGTACGGTCCTCCCTTGTAGATGCCTGTATTACATATATTTGATAGACATAGAAACACAAACCTGAGCAAGTATAATTTAGGTGTAGTTTCCAGTGCAGAAAACATTTGCAAATGCACACTTGTTGATTTGCAACATAAATATGAAGCTTGGTGCAAGGACATTTACCTGTGAGCTGAGGCTTTAGAGATCGAACATAACTTTAATTGCACCCTTCCCCTCAGCACTAGTCTGAAAGGCATCCTTTACTTCCTGCTGAGAAAAGTGGAACCGGTTGGTGATGAGGGGCTTTACATTCACTCGTCCACTGCTGATAAGATCTAAGCACAGTGGGTATGTGTGCCGGTATCGAAATACACCCACCAGATCTACTTCCCTGCATGAGAGAGGACTCAAGTGGGTGACTTCTGAATTCATGGTATATCCAAAGTCATGGTGTAGGGTTTAGTCCAGATGCTTATGTCAATACACTAATATCATTGTCAGTACTAGAGGAAGCAGTTCTGTTTTCAGAGAAAGTAATGGGAAGAGAAGCACAACAAAGCATCTGCAGCATGGATTTACAGTGATGAGCATTTGGGAAACATACCGAGCAGCAGCTGCTGCAATTGGAAGATTCATGTTGGATTCTCTCATTCCCACAAGACAAACACGGCCAGCAGACGTTGTGGCTTCTAATGCTGTGGTCAGGCTTTTCCTCGTTCCCACACAGTCACATGTAACATCAATTGGAGCTCCCATTGCATCTTGGATCTCCTTCAATTCTCTTTCCATATCCTGCAGCCAAAAGGTAGCAAATTATTGTGTGCAACCAATTTCCAGGAGGCAGTCAGTGGTCACAAAACAAATTCAGAAGTGGAGGGTGAATTGATGAGAAATGATATTGATGCTAAAAGGATACTCACTCACCTCATCCTTTTTTGATATGAGGACCACTGCATCGGCTCCCAATGCCTTTGCAACTGACAAGCGCTCATTGTGAGTATCAGCAACTACAACCCGGAGGCTTCCAAAAGCCTTGGCACAGAGGAGAGTGACCAGCCCAATAGCACCTCCTCCAATGACCAACACTCGAGTGGCAGGACCAACATTACTACGATTGCAGGTATGGACTGCCACACTCAGGGGCTCACACATTGCACCCTCCTCCAGTGTCACATTCTCAGGCAGCTTGAAACACATTCCTGCTGGGTGCACTACCTGTTTCAGACCACCAATTCAAACTACAACAATTAAACCTGTGCTTTGGCTCTGTTTGGTAGGCTGTTGATTGCGTGATCAGTATACCTGAAAGACTTCTGTGTGCAGTATGCTGTTCAGGTTGATAAATTTATCTAGCATCTTTTTTGTGGAGGAATTCAACACAAGCATGCAGAGCATTTTGTTGATATGATTACCGAAAGGAAAACTCTTGATGGGGACCTCTATCTCAATGCCTGTCTTATGAGAGAGAGAGAGAGAGAGCTTAAAACTTTATACCTGCTTAGCAAGCGCACCTTGAACAGGTGGAGTTGCAAAGAATTTCATATCAGGACACAAGTTATAAAGGCCTTGTTTGCACAGGGAACAAGCCCAGCAGGGAACACCAGGCTCCAGGGCAACACGGTCTCCAACTGCCAAATCTTTCACTTCACTGCCTATCTCTTCTACAACGCCTGCACACTCATGCCCTATCACCATGGGCTCCTTCACCACATAATTTCCAACCTGAAGGTGCTGCATTCTCCCCACCCATAGAGATTTTTAGACAGAGATTCTGTAGATTATATTCATTTGATTACATGTGCAACTGATTACATATGCAATCTTCATTGCTTTACGTATGCATATGTACTGATGACAGCTACTGTAAAGCACACAATATTCAGTGCCCTTCATGGGGATGTGTGTTGGTGTACCAACCAGCTCTTTCTATTGTATGTCTCACCACCAGAGACCAGAATTCAAGCTGAATTTCAATGCTTACAACTTGGAAGATCTTCCAGTCACATACCTTGACATAGGCCACATCACTGCCGCAGATGCCCACTGCTTTTATGGTCACTTTCACATCTTTTTTGCCTGTTGTGCCAGTAATCCCCACTTTGTGAGCTCAGCAAATTGCAGTGGAGTCTTCCCGTTGACTAAATTCACAAAAGGACTTCTGAATCTCAACTCTCTATGAACAACAGAGATTGTTGATTCATGATGGATTTGTTATGAAGATTGTTGCAGGAAAAGCAGAAACTTGGCAAACTTGAAGAAAAGAAAGATAAATTGGAGCTGGAGAAGCAGTGCTGAGAACTAAGAAAGCTTGAAATTCAGTCTTTCATATCCAAACCGATGAGCAGATGTAAATGATCAATGCTCTCCAGGGATGGTGTCTACAACCTTCCAACAATTTGTAGCTCAACTCAGACAGCAACAAAGGAGCAGTACTTTGTGCGCACACATACACACAGAGGTTGGCTCTACAACCTTCCAACAATTTGTAGCTAAACTTTGACAGCAACAAAAAAAAAGAGAGAGATTGGAGAGATAGAGAGTCTGACCAACTGGCGGTAGCTTGTAAGGCTGCAATCTCAAATCGTCAATTCCAAAAATATACGCAGCCAAATTCTCATCCCCGACATCATCCTTGTTGAATTTCTTGCCAATTTTTTCTGCACCGAACTCTGTACCACTGTTGCTCTCATGTTTAGCAACCTTGTGATCTGTTCCGGCTGCTCCTGCCATTGTAACCGTAGAACCGCGACTCTGGATCGCTGCTCCTGCTCTGCGCAACACGCAAAATTGCTCCTGTCTGCTAAACGGCGGTCTCACAGGAGAAGGAGCTGCAAAAACAGGAAAAGAACAAAGATGAGATTGAAGGGATCTCACGGAATTCATACCTCTGCTCTGCGAGAGTAATATGAGGAAGCTCTTATGCTCTCCAGCTTCTTCTTCTTCTTCTTCTTCTTCTTCTCCTTCTTCTTCAATCACTCCCTTATGCAATCAGCAAACAAGCAACAGAAACAGAAACCTTGAAGATCCTCGAGTTTGCTTACTTACGCACCTGAGCAATTTGCAACTCTCAATTGACGAGTACTACTACTAGTAACCAAGACCGCAACGTTGTTTAGTATTATTATTTTTTTCTTCTTGTAATGAACAGCGATTGCAATGGCGGCAACTGTCACGTATCTCCGCCAGCGCCACACTAATCCGTGACGATGCGCGTCATCAAATCACGCTGCCAGTCATCAAAATGAAACAGATCGCCAGTCACGTACCTATATATGCATGTCACGTAAGAAGAATTTCCCCTTTTTTTGTTGACGATGCTTGCGTTTGAAAGTGGTTTCCACCTGCCGATGCTGATGATGCTCTCCTGCCTGGATCAGCCCTCGAGTGATGATGACACATGTATGGACTGCTGGTACACGGCATATGAGAAAATCTAGTGATACAAGAATTCGCTCAAAGATCGATGTACGCTCTTTTGGAAATCCTTTTTTTTTTTTTGCATGGCGCTCGATCACTTGCAGCAGCCAGGGCTTTCCACAAGAGTTTCTTCTACTTTTTTTTCTTTTTTTTTTTGGCAACTGCTGATGAAAGCCCGACAATCCAACTCTATTCTCTGAATGTCGATCGACCTCCGTCGTGCCCGATCAAAGAGCCTGCATGCTCGATCAAGGAGCCTCTACGACCTGATGAAACTGTTTTGGTTGCAAAAGCTTTGTCTCTAGTGTTGTGCGGTCGTTGGGGTTCTAGAAGGAACCGCCGGTTCTCGTTGCCAAAAAGCATTATAGGGCTTGTTCCGGTTCTAGGTACGTTCTTTATTATTTTTTAAGGAAAATTGGACCCAGTTTTGGTTATGGTTTTTCAATGTGAAGGTTGGTTTTGGATCGGTTATAGGATTTTTTTTCAAAATGGGTCGATTGTCGGTTTTTGGGTAGGTTAGGGTAGGTTTTCGTTAACTTGCGATTAGCTTTCAAAATGCAAAACATCATTTGGAAAGAATGGAAATTTTCTAAAAACAAGTGAGATTGTTACAAAGCTTTGAGAGGGGCAAATGAGCCCAATCTAACCTACTTTTACTAACTTGACCTATCCTAAATTATATTACTAATGGGTCACAATAAATTTTTTTATGTCGATTGGTTTCAAGTTCTTTCATTGCCAATTTTCAAATGGGACATCTTAACATTTTTTAGTGTAACTTGCAAACACTCCCAAGTGACCTCCCACATCTGCCCTCTCAAGACCACCACATCAAACCCACCCCCGCCCCCCCCCCAATGAACACTCTTTTAGTTGCAAAAATAGTTCCCAAATTCGTTTTTATATAATCCTAAAAAATTACCCTAAAAACCTTATAATACATAACCAGAATTTGTCCTATTTATGCCCTCAAAAATCTTCTTCAAAACCCAAAAAATTGGCCTCAAAACATCTTCAAATTCTGCCCTAACTTTGCCAAATTCAAGATGCCAAAGAGAACTCATACAAAATCGCATATCAAGGAAATTTTATTTTTTTTTGAAACCTAACATTATTTTTTATTTCATCATATCTAATCCTAGGGTTTGGGGTTTTGTTAACCTTAAAACAATAAGCAATAATTTTGCTACACACATTGCTCCAAATACCTATGACAACAAAAACAAGAAGTTGATTATTTCAGCTTTGATGAACACAAACATCAAACTTGAAAAGAGAAAATGATTCGAAAGATGAAAGAAACAAAACATATTAAAACCTTAGTATAATTGCTTTCATCTATATTCAAAAACCCAAATGTTGTAATTACATCCTCATTCTCATTCATTAGGGTTTTTCCCATTTCCATGAATTTTTCCATGAATGATGGAAAGCTACCAACATGAAGAGCATCATCAAGCTAATTCTTATAAATGTTTATAAGCATCTCAACATTATATCTATGCCCAAGCATGAACATTGTTAATTTGTGCAAATACTTGCAATATTAAAAAAAATTATGATTCAATTTGAAATCCCACAATCCCCAAGATCTCTCAAACTACGAACCCAACATAGGAAAAATGTACTTCATATGTTATGTAGCATGGTAATGGATCTTTGCATTTCTCTTCATTGATTTTCTTGGTCTTCAAATGGGTTAGTTGTTTTTTCACCATTAATAATGTCATATTGTCATAGATGCCAATGTCATGCAGTTCATTCATAACTCGTAATGAACTTGTATTTAACTCTTAGTTTAGTTTCAATCACACTAAATTAGCTTTTAGTTAAGTTTTAGTTCATTTTTAATCCACTTTTAATTAATTCTTAGTTCATTTTAAATTAAATTTTAATTCATTTATAGTTGGTTCTTAGTTCACTTCTAATTAACACTTAGTTCACCTGTAGTTAATTTTTAATTCACTTGTAATTAATTTTTAATTTATTTTCAATTCACTTTTAGTTCATTTTTAATTAACTCATAATTTTCGCATGGGTACGCATGGGCTACATATGAGTGCACATGGACCATATGTAGGTTGGAAGTTTTTTATGAATTTTTTTAAATTAGGTGTCCAATAGGTATAAATAAAAGTAGAATTCCCCATTATTTTGTTCACCAATTGTCGGTACACTTTCTTATCATAGCCTTGTTATGTTTCCTCTTTGTAATAAAACCTTATTGAATTCTTATTTTGCACATGTCATGTTCTTATCCTTTTTTTTTTTGTTCTATGATTTAAATTTAAAATTAAGCCTACATTTATTCCTATTTTGGTTATAAAATCCTCTAGATTTGGTTGTTTTCATGCCCATGACACATATCATCATCACTTTCCATAACATCATACAAACTTGTAAATTAGGAACTATGGGATGCAAAATTACATAGGCCTTTTACATTTGCATTAGTAAGGTTTAGGATCTTATGTGCACGAAAGAGTAGGGGGAACAATATTCTCTATCATATGCACTTATAATTTGGAAAGCTCTTTGCTTGCCAACATATTGAATGACAATTCCCAACCCCTTGTATTGGGGATATAACATCAATGTCAACATGTTATGAACTTTGCAAGGTTGAAAAGAAAGCATGAATGAAATGAAGGGTTCCAAAACTAATATCACCTATTTTTGCATGCGTTATCATAAGATTTACAACCCACCATCAAAATCTTAAATTTCACTAGACTTAAATGTGCAATAATTCAACCACATTTTGCAAACCAAGGAGATTATTGAAGCAAATGCATCAAAAAATAACTAATAACCTTGGTTTTGGTTCAACACACATTGTTAAACCATGAGGCCCAAAGTATCTACAACAACTTGGGCTATAGCCCAAACTTGTGGACTTGGCACATGGCTTTAAAGTGCCAAGGATTGTTGTCATCCATAGCATAAGGCAATAGTGTGCTTGAATTCTAAAGTCTCTTGAAACAAAATGACTTTGGAAACAAACTTAATTTTGATTGGAGTCTTGAACTTTCTTGGTGGCACACCACTATGCAAACATGTTTTGTGCCACTCTTGTTGACCTTTCTTACTCTTTTTAGTCTAAGTAATAGTTTTTTGCAAAATAGATGCAACCCTGATAAAACCAATGATTAGACCAACATAGCCTTTAGAGTCATTAATGGCATATTGATAACATTTAAACATAGCATGCCCCCAATATGAACCCACAAATGGATGTGCCAAACCCAACTTTTCACATGAAACAATGAAAATCAAAGCTTGGGTCATGATTAAAAGATTACCCCTTTTGTCTTTGACGTATGCAATAACACAAGCATTGGGCCCATGTTTAACTAGCACTTCATTTACTTGCAAAGCCATTGCATTCCCAAAAGTTTTCTATTGTTTCAAAGAAAATCAACAATTACATGACAAGGCTCCCATAACTCATTCAAAAAATGCACAATGAAAACAAATGTGTCCACTCTGGACATCCATAGATAAAGAACATTATACAAGAATTACAGGACTAAAGGGTTGAAAACACATATTTTTCTTTAGTCTTTTTCACAATCCTAGGCAAAATTTCATTAACAAAAGCTTGCCTAGATGGAAAATTAAAGGAGGATTCTATTTCAATAGTAGCCTCCTAAAAAATGGAGCTTCAACATATGACAATGGAACCAACTCCTCGGCTATGAATAATGCCAAATTTTGTTCAAACTATTTATGTTGAGGATCATCCTTGGTGTAAGGGTGGGGCTACGAAAAGAAGAAGTAAAAGGGTTGTGGCCTATTTTTTTTTGTAGGCTGCCTTTTCTACTTCTAACCTGTCTTTTTGTTATTCAATCCATTCAGCCCACACTTCTTAATGTGTAGTCTTAAAATGCTTTCATGTTGCAGAAATCCCATTTGTTATTTTGTAGGTTTTAGGGCATTCACAAACAACATCATGATGAGGAAGAGGACAAGGCTCGGGCAATCACAAACAGGAAAAAGGACTAGCACCAACACGATGCTGAACAAGAATAGCAAGAGGACTAGGGCGAACACAAATAGCGAAAGGACCAAAACAATCACCAACATGAACACCAAGAGGACCAAGGGTGATGTTGAACACAAACAACAACAAGACCAAGGCAATGGCAACATAAACATCAAGAGGACCAAGACAATGGCGAACATGAACAGCAAGAGGACAAGGGTGATGAAAGACACAAACAGCAAGAGGACAAGGGTGATGAAAGACATAAACAGCAAAAGGACCAAGGGAGATAGCCAACATGAACAGCAAGATGACCAAAAGTGATGGCCAACACTAACAACAAGAGCATCAAGGTGATGGCCAACACAAACAACAAGAGGACCAGGGCGATGGGGAACAAGACAACGCTGGTGAAACAACGTACCTTGAATTTTTTTTTGTCAAAGCTTGAAGCGCTACGCACCAAAAGGAAGCTTGAAACAAAAAAAACAAACGACTTGAGCTTGAAACAAAAGAAAAAAACCTAAACCCTAAAAAATAACTGAAACTGAGATTTGGAAAAAAAACCCAATTCAGCTCCAATTCCATTAAATAATTTTTTGTGACCTCAGGGGTTGGTTCTCCCCCAGTTCTATGACCTACAACTACCCTTGGTTCCAGTTTATATTCAGTTCTGGAACCTTGCTCCGGATTCGGGTAGATTCTGGTTAACTGGAACCAGAACCGGGACCTGGTAACCTGGGTAACCTCACAACACTGGTTTGCTCTACTTTCTGAGCTTTATAGAGACATAGAAGACCAGCAGATTTCCTCCCTCCCCATTTAGAGAGTAGCACACATAACTGGCTGTTCAATCAAGCATTGCTAGCAATCCATACCCTTCCCTAAACTTCACAGAAGTATAGAGATGCATGCTCATGTCCTCAATGAGAAAATGAATTGAACATACATGCAGTACAAAGTTTACAAGAGTTACAGAAACATTTTGGTCTACAAAACAAACTTCAAGAGTGAAAATGCCCAGTCTATATATGGAACAGAAAGACATTGAATTGCTGTTCTAATTGCATAACAGATAGCCTCATGGAGTCAGCTTCTGTACTAATCTGGGTTCAGATTCTTTGCAGGAAATTGTGGATCCTTGTGAGCTGACCACCAATCTAAGTGGAGCATTCCAACAAGAGAACTCATGGCAGCTCAAGATCACTTGAGTATCAGGCACCCCACCTTCACATTTTCAAACCCAGGTGTTCTCTACTCAGAAAACCAAACATGATCAAGTAACCTGCAGCACCTCCAGAGGCTCAGCAATTGCTGTACATCACCATCTCTATAACTCCAGTTCAAGATCCCAGCACAGCTCTCAGATAGACCTCTGCAGTTGTGATCTTCTTTCTGTCCTCCCACCACTTGGCTCTACACATTCCTCACTGGCTTAATATTATAACTACCTCTGTTCCTCAGGATTTACAGACATAAATTCTTTGTTTCACACCCTGTCTCTCTTGTAGCTTGGGAAGTAGTAGTCTAGACCAAAAACGACACTAATAGCTTGATGAAGTTGCAGAGAAATCTCCACAACAATTATAGGTAACACAACAATGAGTGCAGTCATAACCTCACGAGAGTCACTCACAAAGTGACAGACCATCACCTTCATCACGAACGGCAGTGACAAGCTGCCAAGACAAACACTAATAAAACAAGTTCACTATTTCTTGTCTGTGAAGAAAGTAATTGAAGGCCATGGGTGTGTTTCCATGCAGTTGTTAACACTAGACAGCCTATCTCTACGTTTCACTCCAACTTAGGTGCACATCTAAACCCAAGGTGTGTGTTTATAAGGCAGACATCAACCCATCAATCCTAGCTTTGGATGTTTGCAGATGAACTACCACAGACAAGCCAACTTGATATAAATCTCTTGAATGAACTGAAGAACCCTCTGTGCACATGTGTAGGAGCTGCAGCTGGTTCAGCTGCTACAGGTGGTTTATGTGCAGGTGGTTGTTCAGGTGTGACATAGTTGGGAGCATGGTTGCTCCTGGAACCACTAACCTTGACTGAGTTTGAAGGCATCTCATTTGATTGACCTATTCTCTCATGTCCTGTGCTGCAGTTCAACACGCAACATTAGAAGCACTGATATGAAAGATCAATCCTAGATCCTAATCTCAAACTGAATTGATCACATTGCCACCTTGAGGAGATTGTCACATCAGTTTGGAAAGGTAATGTGAATTTCATACAATACTGCACATTCACCAGCCTTGCACTATATCAAGAATTTGATCTTTCTTTGAGAGATCAATTGAGAATGCAAAAGACCCCCACATATTTGAAAACTCTGAAAAACACTTCAGACAAACACCCACTATGAGCGTATATAGTGAGGGGAGAATAGATAGCTCACAATAAATTGGAGAGGACATCGACAACTCTTGATCTTGTCTCCATTTCCAATTCATACTTGTCATTCCGGAGGAAAATTGTGATCCTCTCATTGTCAATGAGTTGATCAGAATTCAAATCAATAGCATTGCTTCCATCTGTATCTTTGATGACCCATGCTACAAAATACGTCCTGTTTGGATCGACCTCTATCGTTGTAAAACCACCATAACCATCCAGAGTCACATCAGTATTGTGGCATCCGACAGCGACTTCCTCTCTGACTCTAAGTACCTCACCAGTTCTGTTAACCAGCTCAACCTGCACCTTCCTCATGCTGCTCCAAACCGTAAACTACTTCCGTTTAATTCCCAAAGTAGCTTCTTTCAGTTCCACATATTAAACTAGCTTTGGCATTGGCATTGGCTCTGCACAGAACATACGAGCAGTTTTGATGAGTAAATGCTCAAGCATTGGTGAAGAACAGCATTTGAAGCAGCAAGAAAAATCCAATTGAGAGCAGCAGCAGCAGCAGCAGCTGCCCCTGATCTGCACCATGATGGAGGTTTCCATTGATTGACAGATTGTGCATCTATCTACTTCAGAGAAATGTTGTACAAACATTTCTGCAAGTTTTGTACAGAACAGAAGAATAAAAGGTAGCCAAGCAGTCTTCAAGATCATGAGTGGAAAAGAGGGGTACTAATACATGGATATCTAGCCATTCATCAGTACCTTGCACAAGATAGTGTAGCAGGAGACTAGGATGACAACTGAGAATGCGAGCAGGGACAGAAACACTACAAAGTTGGAGCTGAAGACCAGACTAGTCACTGAAATAGACTTTGCAGCCCTGGATTCTCCTCTTTTTACGTCCTCCACAAAATTGAACTTCGTTCCCTTCTTCTTGAACAGTTGGATGTTTCTGGCGATCACCTGTACAGTTTCAAAGATCGAAGCATGTGACACCCACATCATGGTCAACATGATTGCTAGAAGCTTTTCCCTCTGCAAGGTTGAATGCATCATACATGGACAAAGCAAAGGATCTGAGGCTCATGAAGCATAAGGAGAGATCAACTGCATAGAACATGCACTATTTTTCTTCAAGGACACCCAATAAATCTGGACTGAGATCACGGCTGCTGCAGGATGCTGATCATCTCGCATCCAGCAGCTAGATCCACAGAAACAGCAGCCGACCCAATGATTTAGGGTTTAGGGTTAAGCAGCGAGAACCTGAAAAGAATTTCTTTCTTCCCGCAAGTTTTGTTCCACGTCGTGCAACACCTGCAGCTTCTGGTAGACACCGACGATGGTGACAATAGAAGCTATAAGGGAGAGGGTGAAGGGGCTCCACCACTGGCTGCACTGCAAGGCACTGGCTTGCGCCACAGCCGTCAACACCACTCCCTGGAACACGATATAGAACCCCAGCACCTGATAAATCTCGTTCTTCACCACATACGTACGATTCTCCTTCCGCTCGATCCTCCTGGAAATGGATGCCGCCTGCTCTTCCCAATTCCTGAGCTGCAGTTTCAGTATCGGATCATTCTCGATCTCCAGCAGCGTCTGTAACTCCGCTATGCCCGCTTGCATGATCGACTCCTTACCGGTAGTAGTACTAGAAACGACAACCGCAGCTGCAGCAGAAGTATGATCGGTAAAACTACTGTCGCTGCTGCTATGGCCGTTCCAGTTAGCGCTACTCATCTGCAACAACAAAACACCCAACCTGGAAAACAGATACAAAAGCAAAAGCTTGCAACACTATTACTGTCAGGATGGGCTGCTGAATAAGTTGAACTTGAGAGAGAGAGAGAAAAGTAAGAATCAGAAGACTGCTAATAAGATGCCGAGATCCTTTCAAACGAGGCTGTTTTTATGATGAAGATCTGGTGTCAATAAGCAAAGGGAAAAGCAACAAACAAACAAGAGAATCAAAAAGCTTGAACGGCTGCGCGTAGACTTCGGGGGTGGAAGAAGAAGGAAGAAGCGCGCGACACAACGCGATCGCGAGTCGCGAGACCACTCCAGTCGCACAAGACCGCGATCGTGCGCGTCTGCGACGAAACAGATGAAAAAGACGACGTTTCCAGTTCATCGAGCGACTTTTTCATTATCATCCATCTATACCACCCCCAAAGTTATTTATATTTTCGTGTAGATTATCATCCATCCACATGGCTATACAGTACTGCATCCGGGTACACCATCCATCCATACTGCCCAAATATATGTATATTTTTGGTATCATCCATCCATACCACCCAAAGTTATGTGTATTTTTGGGTAGATTAAATCATCCATCTGTAGTGCCCAAAGTTTGTATGCTTTGGGCACATTTGTCATCCATCCATTCTGTTTAAAGGTGTTGTGTATTTTTTGGGTACATTATCATCCATCCACAATGGCTCAAAGTCATGTGTACCTATTTTGGTTACATTATCATCCATCCATATGGCTCAAAGTTATGTATATTTTATGCTACATTATCATCCATCCAAATGCTTTGAAGTTATGTATATTTTTGTACATCATCCTTTTTTTAAATCCACCCACAATTGTTTATTTGGCTACATCATTCATCTTTTCATCCATGCAGCCCAAAGTGGTTTGATTGGGTAATCATCATCCATCCACAACACGACCCCAAACAAAGTTATTCATTTAAGTCATCCCAATTCATATCGCCTTAAGGTTTATGTATTTGGTTAATCTGACATAAGCTGAAACGAACACTTGATGAATGGATGGATGGATGTAGAATGAAAAACATATATTATTATTATTATTATTATTATTTGGTTTGTATGTGGCAATATGGGGAATTTTTGTTTTCTAAATTGGGTACTCCTCTTTGGCTTGGATTAGTAATAATTCAATTGGCAAAAAATCCCAATTTAATAGGTTTTACCTCAATAATTTATCTTCTAGTATGAATATTATGCATGTCAATAAAAAACTTTAAAGTATAAAATGTAGTTTTAAAAAATTGAATTTATGACAAGAATGAACAATACCTAATTTCAAAGGCAATGACGATTCATCATTTGGACCTGGTTAAAGTAGAACGAATTATAAGGTCTCATAATATTTGGTCCTTCAAAATTTCGGCCGATTTGAAAGTAAACAAATTTGAAAAATGTTTTTCGAATCTATGTTTTTTTTAAGGCATTTTTTTTAACACAATGCTCATGAACATAGTTTTCATATTTTCTTCATCAATTTTCATCTCATTTCTTTTCAATTGAATTTGATTTTAGCTTAATCTTAATTTCATAATTTAAAAGGTTAAAATAAATAATTTATTAGGTTAAGTCTTAAGGTGTCATAAATTAATCATGATTCTTGTATGATTGATAAGGATTATATTGATTCGTCACCAATAAGTCATGGCACAAATTAATGTGCATAGTTAATGACGCACTCCCAAGTTCCTTGTTGGACCCAAATTGGGTCTAAATTAATCAAATAGCGAAATTGTTTGGAACTCAAGGCATGCTCTCAGCTTTCAACACTAAAAGGGGTAGAAGGGCGTGTTGAAGTTCAGGGATGGAACTAGGAAGAGGGACAAGTTTTAGTTACTTATTCGAACATGTATCAACCCAACCAACAAGTTGGTTAGTTCATCTCTTGGAACACCTTTGGTGCTAGGAGAAGCCACGAGCGACCCTAGACTCACAAGACTCACCACGGCCCGAACTCAAGGGAAGCCACCACCTTCCCCCATATTGTATTCTTTGCGTTACTCCGCAACACCTACATCCGAATGGCTTTTTGTCCCGGGACTCCCAAGGAGTCCCGAAATTGTCCCGGTTTGGACTCCTTGGGCTTTGCGAGTTCACAACTCCTTGCTTAGAGTTCTAATCGGGATGAAGTCTGAAGAAAACTTGTAGCTCTCCTTGAGAGCTTTCCAACAGTGTGTTGCACTCCATCTACACAAATCAGGGCCGGGTCGATTCCCGACTTTTAGTGGTCGGGAGTCAAATTGCCAATTTGACTCCCAGCCCTTCTTTTTGCCATAACTTATGTTGGAAATATCCAAATGGCTCATGCAAGGCCATTTTCAACATCTACACTTTAATAGCTTTCCAATGACATGAAGAACGCCTCAACGCAAAGTGTTTTGACCCCTACAATCGAGCTCTAAAGTTTTGGGAGTCCTCGACGACTCCCAAGTCCCCATTTCGGGAATGTGAATGTCATCCTCACACTTTTCCAAAAGTGAGGTTGCGACAATTAAAGTTCAATAAATCATTAAAAAAACTTGTTTCACACCCTAATTTACATTATTCAAATTAAATGATCCATTAAGAAAGTCATTTCATAATTTTATGTGCATGACTAAAGTTGAATGAATCAATAGAAAAAATATTCACAATTTAATCTCCATGATAAATCACATTATGAATCATTTAAGGTGTAAGAGTTTTAAATTTTTCTTGTTTAATTTCTTAATCATGAATCACATGATGAATCATTTAGGTTGTAACGTGTTAGAAATTTGTTTTGTTTACTTTCATATTGTGTAGTATATATCAATGTGTTTGGAACAAATTAAGAACATTTTAATTTGACTAGAATGAAGTTTGTTTACAATACTAAAAGTTTTATAAAATAAACTTAACAATTAACAATTTAAAAATTAATGAAAGAATGTTCAATTTTTCATGCATAAGTTTGTGAATATGCAAAATCATAACAGAAATGATGAGTATATTAATGGATATCAACCAAAACATAATCATTTTATTTTCAATTACATGTGATTATTGGTCATAAATGTTTGTGATTAACTTTGAAAATATGTCCAAATATAAAATCAAATTTCAAACTATGGGTCAATCCTAAGACTTTGATGTGATTATGTTTCAATTATTTATGCCATCATCCTATGAACTAAATGGTTGTAGGTTTATTTTCATGCATGAATAAGTTTATGTCTCCCATTAATTGTAATAATTATCAAGTTAGTCACACATTTAAAAATATACTAAATTATAATATAATGAAAATATATTTTTGCAAATTAAAATCACAAATTTGTGCTTTATAAACCATATATATATGATTTGTTCTAAGATCTTTTCGTATTTGTTCATCACAAAATTCATAAATTTTTTAATGATGTCATTGTTGACATCATGTCATTTGTAACTAATTGGCACTTGTGGTTTGTTTCAACCAACTAATGTGAAAATAGTTGTGAAATGTCATTTTTCATTAAAAAGCATTTGCAAACACTAGTCACATATTTTTATTTTTTTTTAAAAATTATGGTATATTAAATGTGAATAGAAGATAAATACATGAAAAAATGTTTGTGAAATAAAAACAAAAATATCAATAGGTATGTAACAAAAATACATAATTTCGATCATTCATTTTGGTTGTTTTCACATATTTGGTTCTATAATTAAGTCTCAAATTAATCTTTTATGTTTTGTGAAACATAAATTTGTTATAAAAAATTTGGCATATATAAATCATTTATTTTATTTTAGAATTTGGGGAATGTGAAGTGATTTGTTCATTGTTACATTATGTATGAAAGTGATGACATAGATTGAGTAGGTTTGAATTGTGACCATGAAATTTTAAAAGGCAGGTTAAATTGAAATTTGTGTATGATTGAACACTTAAAGTAATATTATGAAGATCATAAGGATGAGTTATTTTGTTTGACCCAAAGGATCTCATTTGTAATTTAAGGCATAAACTAAAGTTAAATTTATAAGATTAAAAAAAAATTATAAGAAAAAATAAAATAGGACTATTATTTTGTCAACTTGTGAGTGTGACAAAAATATTTTTTAAAATATTCCATGCACATTATATGAAATATTTCCTAACATATTTTGTTGATATGAAAGAATATTTTTTAACACACATGATAATATTCTTCTAAGTCATCAAATGTCAATGTAACCTTATCACATAAAATTCCATGGCTTTGATTTAACGTAATTTAAATCACTAGAATGTGTTTTATTTCTCATTCCAAACATTATATTAGATTTCAAATGAAAGGAAAAGATATAATCATCTCATATTTTCAATTTATTATAAATAATGATGTTATGATACTGTGAGCCATACCGACATAGCTATGTCCAATTGTTTCAATTTTTAAAAGTTACATAAGGGATATTCGAATGTGGTAAGGTTATTAAGGGTTTATAACAATTTCATATTATAATAAGGAATGATGAATGCACATAGGTGTGTGGGGTTTTTTTTTTTTTTTTGAAATATGATATTGATGAATAAGGTGTTGGGCTACTTTTTTTATTCAACAAAAAGTTGATAACCATACTTTTAAAACCTTAGTTACGTAATTAAGGGTGAGAAATCTCTAGAAGGTTGCGGGTAGAAGTAGACACCAAAATTCATGGTGTTCAACAAAACATTAGTTTTGTTCTAATATTTAATGAGTAGCAAAGATGTTTAAGATTCATGAAGTAGTTAAGGGGTGTTAATGAAAGGTCCAATAAAGATAGAACAATATTCAAGTCTTATAAGCCTAAGATTAATTTGAAACAAACTTAACAATTAAATAAATAGTGTGATAGGATGACAATAGCAACATGAGTTTCATAATGAATGAAACATTTATTCAAATTATGGATAAGTTCATTGAAGAGGTGTAATTATATGTAAAGTCTTCGGCTATGCCATAGTGATAGTTCATAATTGTAAGAAATTTAGGATGTGTCAAATGATGCGAACTAAGTAATTTGCCTTGCCATTATAAAGCATACGATGAATCGGACCACGCAACCAATGATAACATCCAATGCCAGAAATTGAAGATCATGCGAAGATAAAAGTGTCTTTAGTCTCATATCAACCTTCACAAATGATTTCAAATTCATTACTAGAAGCAGGGTTGATTTGCAACAAAATCATTAAGGTGTGAAAGTTCGCACATATGCGATAATATTAAGGTTAAAGGGGATCACTTTCAAAACAAGTGTGCACCTTTCATGGTTGAGATTTTCATCACGAGGATGTTGCGTTAATGTCAAATCTAGAGATGACTTTGAAGCCAGTTCTTCATTCACTTATGCAACTTAAGGCTCGTATGACATGAGCATATGCAACAGCATAATTTCAAGAAAAAAAAAAGATTTTCAATGATAATTAAATCGGCAATGAATATGTGAAGGACTTGTTACATCGAGATGCGTGGTCGTAATTTATAAATCAAGGAAAAGGAGGGAAATGCATAAGTAACATCCTAGAACCATGGGAAAACAAAAAATTTAAGATCCAAGGAAAAAATGAAAATTCAAGTAAATTTTGTTGGGGAAAGTGGGAAGAGGTGAAAAGGTGCTTCTCCTTCTCTTTTCAAGGGCGACCAAGCATTGGAACCTTCCATTGGCCACTAAATTGGGATATTCTTTCACCTCTTGTCTTTCATTCTTTTTTAAAAGCAAATTTGGGTGAATTGGGGCTTTATTTTTGGGCATAATTTTTTATTTTAATCTTGTAAATACTTGTTTGTACAAGTTTTTTTGAAAAGAAAAAAATGATTATTCTTAGTAAATGGTGGAAAGAGGGAGAATAGATTGGATGAATGTAATACTTTTGAAAGAATGGAAGTGACTAAAAATAGTGTTAGGAGTTTGAAACCTTAGAGAGTTTCAAAAACCCTCTCAGGTTTGGTAGCGTAACTTCTTATTAGTTTGGGTTCAAAACATGGAATTCGATACGCAGATGCGCCTTGTAGCTAGTTTTTCAATGAGCTAAAGCAAACCAAATTTGAATAACGTATGTGATAGGAATAATATTTTAAATGACAAGTGGTCCGTAGCCAAGTTGAACTTTTTATTTTCGTAAAACCCTTTCAGGAATGGTAGCATAACATCTTACTATTTTGAGTGCAAAACTTGGAATTTGGTAAGTAGATACGCTTTGTAGCTAACTTTCTAATTAGCTAAATTAAGATAGATTTGGATAATGTATGTGATAGGAATAATATTTTAAATGACTAGAGGTTTGCTGCCAAGTTGAACATGGTGTTGAATTTTTAAATGTTGGTTTAAATGAATGACAATTTAACATACAAATCTAGGATTTGGGGTGTTTGAGCTTGAAAAATATATCTATCAAATCTAGATTGTAAATGATGCATAAGAGACAAGTTATTTGGTTTCAACTATAAACATAACTTAACATCTATAAATACATTTTGCATTTTTCTTTCATTGGTAACATATGTACTTTCAAGTATAGTCACCTTATAGAATTTGTGAATTTGTGAATTTGCAACATGTCATGATATTCATCACATGTGAAATGTTAAGTGGATAATCAAAATCAGTTAACAGTAACGGGAAATCAAGTCACCCTACTTTGTGAACGTTCACTGATTAGGGAAATCAAGTTTGTTTTAATGGGCCGTTTGTTTTTGTGGCAGCTACCTTTGCATTACCACTGCATGGGAAGCTATGCTGGGTGTGTGTGTGAGATGCTGTACAGGGAAGCTTGAGTGACGGCTACTACTAAATATGCATGGAGGCCGATTGGCGACGCCGAATTATGACTAGGGATGGAGCTACAATTATGGAAAATGTCGGTTTGGAACGACGGCGGATGAGGCGGTTTTGTGAGTCTAAAGAAAGGAGCTATGGAGGAATTCGAAAGGAGGATTCTATAAGATAGTCGTGAGAAGATTTAACTCGATCGATAGCAAAGGAGTAAAGGGAGATGCATAGTAAGGAATGGTCAGTTGTGTGGAGGATCAGCATTGTTGGTTAGCTGCAATCTTTCCGCTGCGCCAGTAGCTAGTCAAGCAAGTGCAATCAGCATCTGGAAGGGGAAGTCAGAAAGAGAGAGACACTGGAGAGGAAAGTTTGGTTGGAGGTGTAGTAGACAGGCTAAAACCCGTGAGCCATGGAGTGGGTCATCTGATCTTTTTGATCCTTGTACACCCAGATTTGAAATGCGTCTAAGTCTTGAGCCGTGGAAGGTCTAATGAGGATGTAGTTGTCGAAGCTGGGTGGGGTAATAGATCAAGGCTATTGTAAACGTGTGTATATACTCAAAGTATTTGCTTAGATCGGTCGAGTTTTTGATGGATTGTCCGATTCTGTGACAGATCCGTTCGAAGCAGGAGTAACATGTCTCTGTACAATTTTTGATGAATGAAATGCAAGCTCTGTGGCTATGGTCTGAGTGGTGATTGTGAATATGATGTGAGTAGCGTGTATGTGAGGTACTGTGTGTGCACCCAGGCTGCGAATTGAGTAGGATCTGAGGGAAAGTAGATGCAGAGGTCACGAAAGTCGGGGGGGGAAAAAGACCTCAGAGATTTGGTTTAATAGAGGGTCTGTTGAATTTGTCAAGGTGTGCGTTGGTAGACCGCACCCTCTCTCTTTTGGTTACATAACAACCATTATGTATGTAGTTGAATGAAAAATGAATGAATTGTTGGCATATAATTCATTTCCTAACATTAATTACTATGCATAAATTTGAAACTATTAGAGTGAATTTATGACAATCCACTAAATCAAAAGTGTATTGCATAATCAATTAAAATAGTGGAAGCACCCTATGGAGATGGATTGTTATTGATTTCTTCACTTAACTTAATTAATTATTTTTAATTAAATTTTTTTGTTTAGCTTTTAAGTGCTAATGGTTTGGTTTTCTTTTCATTATTGCAAGTTTCAATTTTTTGGTGTGACAAGAATTTTAATGAGTTTTTTAATTTTGTGTTTAATAATATAAATATATTCATTTGATGTTTTTAGTTATCTTGTAATAAAAAACTTTGTATTTGCAATGGATCTCTTATTTGTTAGCATTGTGATTATAATAAAAATAAAATTATTCAATTTTATTTTTTAATTATTAAAAGGTGGAACAACATATTGATTTGAATGTTTAATATAAGTTTTGAAAGGATCATGAAATGACATAACTAAAGCCCATCTAAAAGATTGTTGCCAATAATTTGTATTATATATTCATATTTGAGTGAAATCAATTATTTTTTAAAAAATCAAGGAAGGAATATAAGTAAATAACAATGACATACATGATAAATTATAAGGTTGTTTCAAAGCTTAAAATCATGGAATCATTAATTTAATTTTTGTTAAAACTAATGCATTAGTGCTATAACATTTCATTATGGTTTTATTGTTGAACTTGTAACAATAAATGAAATATGAACAATTTTTTTTTTTGATGAAGTATTGATAATGTTCAAAAATATTAACAAACATAAATAAAATTTTGTTATCAATTGTATAATTTATGGCCAAAATATTTCATTTCGTAACAAAACTTTAATTGCAAAAATATTCAAAATGAACTTTCACATATAATCGAGCATTAAGCAAATGATTAACAAAATGAAAAAAATAAACCTTCATCTATTAGAAAAAAAAAAATTAACAAAAACATAAGTTGAAAAAAAAACTTATTAAAACTTCAATGTTACAATATCTAAAGATAATACATTAATAATAAAAAATGTTTGAATTTGCTTTAAAATAATTTGAATTATTTTGTTTGAGGGTCTTTTTGTAAAGGAAAAAGGCAAGATTCACATATATTTGATTAAATCAATAAATGAAACACAAAACAAGTTGAATCAATTTGTTAAAATCCTTTTTCATCATTGTCATATGATTTGAATTCTTCATTTTTGTTTGGTTTTTACTTAGTTTTTACATTTAATAACAATTGGATGTCGTATAATATTAAATGATTTAAAAAATAAGCTTGAAGATTTAAAAATTAAAAGATTGGTGAGGGGATGTTAAATGTTTTAAGCATAATTTTGTGAATGTGTTGAATCCATTATAGAAATGATGATTATAATATATTAGATGTAGAACAAATTGTGACACAAGTAGGGACGTAAAGATATGAAGAAAAATTTGTGAAATAAAAAACATTCATCCGTATAGTTATATGACAAAAATAAATCATTTTATTTTTTCAACACATTTACGTTTCACAAGAACATATGGAAAAAAACATTGGAAAAAACATAAATGAAACAACATAGGTTGTTTTCTTTGCAATATGCTCTTCTTAGTTACAAACATTTTTACATTTCTTTTATCAAAATTTGAAAATTTTGAAATTTATTTGATGTGCACATTGAAATAATACATTTTGATTTTCAATTCATTGCATTTTTAGTGTGTTAGGTTGCCAAAAGATTATTGTCATAATTATATTCAATTGAACTTTTTGATAGGCAATAAGGGGGATTAGGGTGAAGGTCAATTTTGCAATATGAAAAATTTGAAGAAGTTTTTAAAAAAGTAATTTATATTTTTTTCACATTTGTAGTAAAAAAAAATACAAAAAAATCCTATTGTGTTGGTTTTTAGAATGATAAAAAAATTTGAAAAAATAATCATTGCTCTTAAAGCATTATAATCCTAGAAAATGCAAGGGTGAAAATTTCAAATTTTAATTTTTGACATAATATTGAATTCCATACACAATAAACTCATCACAACCATAAAAATGGCAGAAAAAATTAATTACACGATTTTTATTAAAGATAAATTTTCAACATAGGGGGCAATGGACTGTAATGAATATCAAATATCAAAACCACATATGAAAAATTTTAGATAAAATTGTACCATTTGGTTGTCCAACAAATTTATTTCATGTTAGAAATCAAGAAAGTTTCTTGAAAATTAAGGTATGAATTTAATGACAATAATAACATCATCCAAATATTTGAATTTTTGATATAAGATGATAATAAAATAATATGAGTAGAAATAGGATGAAAAATTATTATTTAAAATCACATTTGAACTTCCAAAACTTGAACACAAAATCCATTTCATTGAAGAAGAAAATGCACAATGTTCTAAAAATAAAACATGAAGAGAGACTTATAATTCAAAAAGCCTAATTGAATTCTAATTCATCCAACTTCATGGCCATTGCACAATAATTGTAATTCATTCTAAAAGACTTGTTATCAAACGAACCTAACAAAAAATTACTAGAATTGAAAATTTGAATTCCATTCCACATAGATGCGATCATTTTAACAAACCTTTGATTCAAACTATTTTGCAACCATCCTAGTTCATGAAGTACACAAAAAAATGATTATGGAAAAAAAATAACCAAGTTAGTGATTAGTTGTTCTAAATAAATGCTCGAACCTAAGTTTAACCATGACTTGGCTAATAAGAAACTCAATTGGAGATCATGGATACAAAATCATCCTCCAAATAGACTTATAAACTATGGATACTTAATGGTGCAAGATTATCAAGAAGGCTTTGAAAACAATGCAAAAGATGATTACATAACATGGTTGAACCTTTAACCTTCCTTACTTTGCATCATTTGCCCTTTGTGAGTAGGATGCAAATCTTGCGAAAATTACCAAGCAAATTCCATCATATAAAGCCATTATTAGCCTAGTGGGATTGGCCCACCTTGAACCTGGCACCCATGACAAATGCAAAAATTATAATGTGAAAGGAGCTTTTAAGATTGGATTTGTATTGCATTATCCACTAAAATGATTTTAAGGGAATTGTTATATATTTTTGCATACCCAAGGAATTACAATGCCAAACAAATTATAATTTGTGTTCTTCCACCCCTTGAACTATTATGATAGGTTGTATTAAGTTATTGGTACACAATGAAATATCTCCCCCACCCCCAAAAAATTAATTAATTATTATATATATATATATATATATATATATATATATATAATTTCTTTTGTTCTCAACTAGAACTATTCTAATGCAAAGTTGTGTTAATCCATCCACACAAGGTAATGCTGACAAATAGTTATTAATTTTTATTTTTTTATGTTCTCAACTAAATTACTACCTAGTACAATTTGGGGAAAATTGTAGTAAAAGTTTTTGCACAAGGAAAATATATCAAAAAAAAATATTTATATACCAATTACAGATGCCCAAAATTACCCAAGGTTCAAAAAAAAAAAGATGATGGAGCTAGAGACTCCATTCATTTCATCCAAACACAAGCCATTCATTCATCCATATAATCCCTTCATTTGTTCATTGATTCACGATTCGTACGTTCTAGCCCTGCATTAGTCATTCATTCATATACATTTATTCCTCCATCTCTCTATTCATTCATTCATTCATTCCCACACACTTTATTCATCCATCCCGCCAGTCATTCATTCCTATACACTTTATCCATCCAACCCACCAGTCATTCATTCATTCATTCATTCAGACACACTTTATTCATTTGTCCCTCCCAGTCATTCATTCTTACACATTTATTCATCCGTACCTCCAGTCATTCATTCCTACACACTTTATTCATCCGTCCCTCCAGTCATTCATTCATACAAGCCATTCATTCATCCATCCTTCCATTCATTCATCCATCCGTCCCTCCATTCATCCATTACTTACCTTGCACAAGATTGTGTTGCAGGAGATGATGACCACAACGGAGAACACAGCCAGGCACGAGAACACAACAAAGTTGGGACTGAAAACCACAGACAAGAGCTGCCAAGCTGCACTCCTGAATGAAAAGCTTTGTGTTCTTGATGATGATGATGATGATGATGATGCAGCCGTCCCACTGGGTTGTTCCCCTCTCCTCACATCCGCCACAAAATCGAAGCTGCTTCCCTTTCTCTTGAAGAGTTGGATGTTTCTGCTCAGCACCTGCAGCCAGCAGCAAGCAACAATTACAACAACATCCATGGAAAAAATAAAATCCAGCACAACAACAGGGAATCGCAAAAATTCTTCCTCAACCAGCAGCAACCATGGACAGTGAATGATCCAAACTGCAAAGTCTCTCTGTCTCTGTCTCTGTCTCTGTCTCTCGGATTCTTTAGTCTCAGATATGACAACAAGAGAGAACCTGATAAGAAATTTTTTCTTCTCGCAAGTTTTCTTCCACATCGTGTAAGGACTGTAGCTTCTGGTAGACTCCGACGATGGCGACAATAGACGTCATGGAGGAGAGAATGAATGGGCTCCACCATTCCTCGCATGTCAACACGCTGGCTTGGGCTACGGCCGTGAGCACCACCCCCTGGAACACGAGGTAGAATCCCAGGAGCTGGTAAACCTCGTTCTTCACCGCATAGGTACGATTCTCCTTGCGCTCTATCCTCCTGGAGATGGACTTGGCCTGCTCCTCCCAATTCTTCAGCTGCAGCCTTAGGATTGGATCATTCTCGATCTCTAGAAGAGAACCTAACTCCGCTGTACTGGTGATACCCACCACCCCACTACTGACGCTCCTGCTGGCACTGTGGCCAGACATGATCTCTGCGACTGCCGCAAAAACCCCCCCGCTAAAACTCAAAAGCTAAGTCTTGCTTAGATTCTCAAATGAATTTCTCGCAAAAAACCTTGTCAACTACTGCTGCTGCTGCTGCTGCTGCTGCTGCTACTCCTCCGATTTCTCAAAACCTTGGCACGGCTCAGATGGCTTCCAAGAATCTTGAGCTCTCCAAGCCGGCGAGCTCTCTTCTAAGATTCGTTGCAAAAAGCTGCCTATAACTACTGAAGATAGGTAACCCCAGGGATGATGGCTCAGTGGTATAGTCCCTGTCTGGGACCTTAGGACCAGCTCAAAAAGAAGAAACGTTCTGGGTTCATCAAACCCACTGGTGTGCAAGTGAAGAAAGCTCTGCTTGCCCTCTGCCAGTGAGCTTGGCTTGGGGTTGCCGACAGATTGTCAGTCGGGTCTATTAGTTGAGCTACCCAAAAACAAAAAAAAAGACTGAAAGATGGGTTACACAAGAATGTTTATGCAACAAATTTTCTTGAACTTGGGTCAGGATTGAAGATCATTGCAGGCTGTTGTATGTGTTCTTCCTCCTCTGACTTATTCAGGCTGCAGCTGCTGCTGAGAAAAAGTTGAAACACAGAAAGCAAAAATAAGGATGAAGAGCTGAGAGAGAGAGAGAGAGAGAGAGAGAGCGAGAACCTTCCTTTGTGAGGGTCTATGAAGAAGAAAGTGCTGCTGCTGAAAGGTCCCACTGGGCACAAAGGGAAAGTACAAAGCAGGCAGAGGGCTGGAAGCCAACCCGAAGCCCAGGGGGAAAACCCTAGGAGACTTGGCTATAGAAAACCGAGAGCACAAGCTCAAGGCACAAGGACTTCACCAGAACAACTTAGGGCCTTGTTCAAGCCCAATTCCACTGAAGCCCATGGCCAAGGGCTTTACCAGAATAACTTAGGGCCTCTTGTGCAAGCCCAATTCCAATGAACCCCATGGCCAAGGGCTTTACCAGAATAACTTAGAGCCTTTTGTGCAAGCCCAATTCCAATGAACCCCATGGCCAAGGGCTTTACAAAGCATAAGGACTACACTCAAAAATGTTCCTAAGTAGGTAGGTTTCTACGCCTCTGCAAAACACACTCTCAAAATACACAAAGAAAATGTTTACATATAGGCACAAAGACCTGATCCCTAGGGCCTAAACCTTGGCTTTACCAGAATAACTTAGGGCCTCTTGTGCAAGCCCAATTCCAATGAACCCCATGGCCAAGGGCTTTACAAAGCATAAGGACTACACTCAAAAATGTTCCTAAGTAGGTAGGTTTCTACACCTCTGAAAAACACACTCTCAAAATACACTAAGAAAATGTTTACATATAGGCGCGAAGACCTGATCCCTACGGCCTAAGGGTATAGGCTATAGGCCTCAAAATTAATGGAGGCCCTAGGGAGCAGGCCTTTCCCAGCGTAAAGCACAAAAAGGTTGTGGTTGAAGGTCTTTGTGATTGGTGGAAGGGTGACGAACTAATCTAATCTTCCGTGTGGAGACGTGTTTTGTGTTTTTTTATTACGAAGGAAAAAAAACCCAAAAAACCTTGGAGTGATTTATGGCATTAAGATCAAGACTATGGTGAGACGAGGGGGGGTTTCATTGAACCCTAAACCCTTGAGAACCCGGATACAAAGCACCCTCTTTGGAGAGTGAGGCTTGTAGACGGATGGATGGTTGTGAGAGTCCATGCCGACCCCATTTTAATAAGACTAAAAGTGAAGGCGTGTGTCGTAAGCCGGGTAGAAACCCCCCCCCCAAAGGAAAGAGAAAATGTGTTAACATAGAATGATCCTAGAGCACTCGCAGAAATTTCCTAGTGTATTTGGAGGGGATCTTGGAATACCCTTCTTGTGTAGGAGGAGGGATCTTAAGCGTAATAATATATTATATTATAATGTCCATCTCGGTTCTAAATAGTGTTGTTATTACTCTATTTAAGAGGGAAAAATTTCAATAGTTGATGAGTTTTGTCAAAAATGAAAAAAAAGAAAAGAAAAAGGGTTTGTTTTGGGGTTTTCTAATTGCCAAATTTCTAGTTGAGTATCTTAAACAAGAAATTTTTTGTCAAATTCTATGTTAGTTTCCAATAGGGTACCAACAATATAGAAAGATGCTTTTACTTTCATATTTATTTTATACCCAAATTTGAGTAAATAATTTTGGCTGATCACCACCACTTCAACTCAATGATTATTTTTTTTTCCCCCCCAAAACAATTTTTAACAAAAGAAATTGGTAAAATTTTGGATTTTTAAAAAAAGTATCAATTTGACTCATTTTTGAATTTTTGCTTCTTGCAAAATTTCACCAAATCTTTGATGTCACAAAATTGAAAAAAAATTAAATTCATGGTTCACCTACAGCAAAAATTGAAAGGCAAAAAAAAATTTAAAAAAAAAAAAAATCCACTTTGCAATATGTCATTATACATTCACTTTGCAATTCAGTCATTTGTGATGTTATAGATTACAATTTTTTTTTGAAAAATGAAGATAATTCATTTTATAAAATTTAAGGACTCTCCACTTATATGGTGAATGATAATTTTTGGATATAATCTTAGATGTAGGCATTGCAATATGGCTTTCCAAGGACACCCATTGCACTATTATGTATTATCAAAGTCTTGAAGAAATCTTAAGTCAAGGACAATAAGGTGAATGAATGTACACTGACAACAAAACTGAAAGGAGAAGGCTCTTGTGGTGGGGAGAAGAAGAAGCACATACACACACACTCAAAATACAAAAGTCAGAAAATTGGTTCAAAAATTCTTTATAAGAAGTAGAAGAAGAAGAAGAAGAATAAAATTGTTGAGCCCAAGATGATTGATTTACAAAACATTGAGAGAGGAAGAACTTGTGAATCCAGTGGCAGGATTCATGACTTGTAGACAACTAATTAATTAATTAAGAC
>Ga0209208_10000214_pt1 | contig 69575 bp, 45 predicted proteins | sample S1TSphfallax_3_FD_187694 | JGI IMG/M metagenome (GOLD analysis project Ga0209208, IMG submission 187694) | Host-associated microbial communities from peat moss isolated from Minnesota, USA - S1T2_Fd - Sphagnum fallax MG (SPAdes) (version 2) | ecosystem: Host-associated > Plants > Peat moss >... | reverse complement strand
CTTTCTCAAGGTGGGACTGAAAGATGGATAAAATTGACTTCTAAGGAATAAGGAGAATAAAAAAAAATTACAATGCTTCATCCACCTTGTAACAAAACTTTCTTTGAAATTTTTGTTACAAATTTGTCTTGTGCAACTAAATAGATGTATCAACCTATAGTTTAGGAAAACACAATGTCACAAATTTGTGAACAATCCCAAAGATTAGAATGTAAACAAATTAATGCAGAAAGATAACATAATGAAGGGATGAGATCACCAAGGATGAAATACAAGATTAGTTATCAAAGGTTTCAAAAATTGTATCCAAATTGACCATTCTCAAGTTCCATCTTGTAACCCTTGAAACAACAAATTCCAATGCCATATCAACTCTTCAATAAGACATCATTTGATCCCCCAAATTAACAATTTGAATGAATTAGAGTTGAATTTCTCCCTACCATTCTGTTTTTTTCCAAATGAATAACTTCTAACCATCAAATCTATTTTAATTATGTGAATGCATCACCTTGTGCTACTCATTGTGAAAATTTTAAAAATCCAAAAATCTAAAAATCTATTGATTTTGACAAGATTTCATCCCCTTAATCTTGTCTCAAATGTAGTAAGCTTCACCAGAGTCCTAACTCACAAAATGAAATTAGGTTTAGATAATGTTGCTATAAATTTTATTTTTATTTTTTGAAGTTTTTGAATTTAGAGGTTTTTGTTAGTCATTGGTCTCCTGAAATAGGAAGTCTTGAATAATCACTTACCATAGTAGGAAGTTTAAGCTAATGACCGATGGAATAGTTAGGTTAAGGTGTTTAACATTGGGTATTGACCATCTTCTTGGTTAGGATTGCCTCTACCAAAATGCTTTGGTAACCTTTTAGGAGTAGAATCGTGGAACCTTGATAGTATAAGAAGAGCATGAGGTGTTATTTGATTTTTTTTTTTCATCTTTCTTTTTACATGTTGCAAAAGGAGGATGAGTAATTAGGATAAAAGGATGCAAAATTAACTCTCTTAGATATGGACAAGAATTTTTTCTAGATTCATTTTGTAGTTTGTTTTTGACATTGTTGTTTTGAATCTATGGTTTGAATAAAAATGGGATTTTGCAATAATATTTTTGCAAGAGAAATAAAGAGAGACAATTATTGCATAGGAAGTTAGGAGATGTTCCCATAGCTTGTTGAACATATTCGGTATAGCAAAAATCATGTAGTTCGACAACTTTGGTGTGAAGTTTAAAGGCTTCTTGGTGTGAACTTTGGTGTTTTCTTTTTTTAATAAAAAGTTTAGTTCTTATTTTTTTGAATTTTTGAATTTTTTTTCAAGGTAGCCATTTCAATTATTGTAGTAGTCTTTAATACAAATCTCACTTGGGTTTTTTTTTGCTTTGAGTGGTTTTTACAATTGTGAATTCCTCCTTTGCATTTTGAATGAAGCCAAGGTTTGGCTTGGCCTCAATCTTGGGCCCATTTGTTTTGTCTTTCCCCAACCTTGACCATGAGCTCAACACTATAATTGCAACGTATCGTGCACATTGATTATTATTGATATTGAAGTTGTACGTATTTTATTATTGATATTTGAAATGTAATTTATTCCTTTGCTCATAAAACTTTTGTGTGGAAAGTGGTTGAAAACATGTTGTGAAACATAAGAATGAGATAAGGCATTCAAAAAAGAAGAATTGTTGTACATTTGACAAAATGCACCATAATGCAAGGATACCTTAAAACAAAGACCTATGTATAAAAAAAACACATACATTGGATGAACATATTACATTAACCATATTACTTTGAAGGAAAATACTTGAAACCCTAATTAAAATCAAAGATGTGCCCTTTTTTTTTTGGGGTTTTTTTCCCTTGAATTGATGTTAGATGTCTTACATGATTAGGTAGTGAACTTTAATTTATTCCTTTGCTTTATTAAGCTTTTTAATAAGATGCTCATAATGTGAGAAAAATAAGAGTGAGGAGGATAGGAAATTTTTAAATCATGTTTTTTTTTGGGCTTTACATTGGAAGAAATGCACTTAATACATAATTACCATCCCTAACGATAGGAGCTCTTGTTCATTGAGAAGAGGATTACCCAACTTTTCATCCATGGTACAGGAGGGTTACAATGTTGCTCTTTAGGGTTTAGGGTGCAGTTTGTTGCAGTGTTGCGCTCCGTCTGGGATCCTGGCGAATTTGCGGAGCTCCAATTGTGTTGGGTGTTGTGGATTCTGATCTATTGGAGAGGTTTCGGGTTTGGAATTCGGTTTCTCAGCCTCAGAGTTTCCCGTTTTTGCCTGGTTTTCGAATTTGAATATTGTTGGAACTGGGAGGGAGCGAGCTGTTGGAAACCGTTTGCTAGCTACTCCCGTAACATCGACGACGACGACGACGTGCGGAGGCAGGTCGGCCGGGGGGCGGAGCGATGAAGAGCCTTTTGAGAGTTTTGAATCGAACGGAAACTTTTTCTCTGTTATTCGATCTATCATCGAGGAATGTCCTTCTTTATTTCCTAGGGTTTTTGCATTTTTTGTGTTGTTCTTCTTGTCCCCAATGTTGTTGTTGTTGTTGCAGAAAAGCTGGTGCTGCTAGGTACTACTACGTACTATAGAAGAGTATTACTTATCTAGAGGCATTGAAGTTAGAACAACAGGTCCAGTGTTTTTGTTTCTTATGATGCATGTGCTTTGAATCCTGGTGTGACTGAGTTTTTAAGTAGAACAAGTGTGTTTGATTTGCCTGTGATGAATGCGACTCTCATCTTTTGCTACTTCCTGTGACTGAATTTCATGCAGTCTAGATCCCGTACGTCAGGTAGCTCCTGCTCATCATGCTCGTCGTGAAGAAGTTGTTGAAGAATCGGTACTGGCAGCAACAGAATTGCAGTGTTTTTAGGAAGCCACTCGCACATAAGGCACAGTTGGAGCTCATCATCCAACTGTGCATAGATTTGAGAAACTGTAGTTACGCTTCTTCTTCTTCTTCTCCTTCCAGCAGCTCCCATGAACGTTGTGCCGGAAGTTTCGCTTTGAACATCATCGGAATGCACTGTAAAAAAAGAAAAGAAAGGATAAATCTTGAGCGAGACGATCAGCGGATTACAAGAAACAGCAGCGTCGTTAGGACGTACAATGATGATGGCTCCGAAAACCGAGGAAGCTGCTGCAGCTCGGTCCGTGACAGAAAAGCTCATGAAATTCATGCGGCCCGACTTCCTTCAGTCGGTGAATCTGAAGCAGCACGTGAAGTTGGGATATCATTACCTGATCTCGCACGCTTTCTCCTTTGTCATGATTCCTCTGTTGTTGGGAGCTGTCGCAGCTAAAATCGGAAGAATGGGTATAACTCGCGAGGAGCTGGATCTGATCTCTCAGCAGCTGCTCATAAGGCAGCAGCTATTGCTGCAGCAGTTGAACCTTAATGTCAGCATCTTAGGAGCGGTGGTGTTGTTGGGGACTCTAGTCTTATACATGTCCCGACTCCGCCCAATATACCTCGTCGACTTTGCTTGCTACAAGCCGGAAGACAAGTATAAGATGACCATGCACACGTTCATGGAGAGAAGCATATTGGCAAACAGCTTCAATGAGAAGAGCATCGACTTCCAGAGAAAGATCCTGGAACGATCAGGATTGGGAGAAGAAACCTACTTCCCACCTGCTATCCAAAACTTACCTCCCACTCCCTGCATGAAAGAAGCTCGTCGTGAAGCGGAGATGGTGATGTATGGGGCCTTGGATGAGCTGTTTCAGAAGACAAGAGTGAAGCCCAAGGACATCGGCATCTTGGTTGTGAATTGCAGCTTGTTTAGTCCCACACCATCGCTCTCCAGCATGATCGTCAACCACTATAAACTGCGGAGTAACATCGTGAGCCTGAACCTGGGAGGCATGGGATGCAGTGCTGGTTTGATAGCTATCAACCTCGTCAAGGACTTGCTGCAAGTGTATGCCAATTCGTATGCCATCGTTGTTTCGATGGAGAACATCACGCTGAATTGGTACATCGGCAACGATCGATCGAAGCTGGTGACAAACTGCATTTTCCGAATGGGAGGTGCTGCCATCCTTCTCTCCAACAAGAGATGTGAAAGAAGGAGAGCCAAATACCAGCTTGCACACGTTGTGAGAACGCATAGGGGAGCAGACGACAAGTGCTACAAGTGCGTGTTCCAAGAAGAAGACGAGGAGAGACGGATCCTGGGAGTGTCACTCTCCCGAGAGCTCATGAGAGTGGCAGGCGATGCATTGAAGGCGAACATAACCACTTTGGGTCCTCTCGTACTTCCACTTTCAGAACAGATCCTCTTCTTTGCCACTCTCGTGGCTCGCAAGCTCTTCTTCTTCAACATCAAACCCTACATCCCCGACTTCAAGCTTGCGTTCAACCATTTTTGCATCCACGCGGGAGGCAGAGCCGTTTTGGACGAGGTGGAGAACAGCTTGCAACTGTCGGAATGGCACATGGAGCCCTCTCGGATGACCTTGTACAGATTCGGCAACACTTCCAGCAGCTCCCCTTGGTACGAGCTGGCCTACACTGAGGCCAAAGGTAGAGTGAAGAAAGGCGACACCGTCTTGCAGATTGCATTTGGTTCCGGATTCAAATGCAACAGCGCTGTTTGGCGTGCTCTTCGAACCTTGAAGCCCCCCAGCATCCACAATCCCTGGTTGGACTGCATTGATCTCTTGCCTGTGAAGGTGCCCACATTTGCAACCATCTAGAGAAGCTCTTGTTAGGTGCCCAGGGTTAGGGTCTTCACCTGCACACAGACAGGATTCTTTGAACCCCAGTTCTTAAGACTGTAATTAGCTCCAGATTTGTAAAGGGCCTGCAGGCTGATGATACTTGTTCTAGCAAAGAGTTTCCATTCTCTTCTTAGACAGATCTGCTCAATCATTTGGTGGAAATTTCAGGATTGGACAAATGGATCTCATGTTTGAAGCTCAGAATCATTCAGTCCAAGACACATTTGTTTGCAAGCTAATTTAGTGATCAGAATATGATTCTTTGCTTGCCATTTGTTGGAAATGGGATTGGACAAATTGGGTCTGTTTGAATCTCAGATCAGTCTTGGAAAACAGTGCATTTCTTTGCAAGCTAAATTAGTGATCAGAACATGATTCTTTGCTCATCATTTGGTGGAAAATTATGGGTTTGGACATAATTGGATCTGTTTGAAGCTCAGATGATCACTCCAAGACACATTTCTTTGCAAGCTAAATTAGTGGTCAGAATATAATTCTTTGCTCCTCATATGGTGGAAATGGCACACTGGATCTGTTTGAAGCTCACTGGATCGAACTGGATCTGTGGAATTGTGGGATTGTGGGGTCACCAATGCATTATTCTAGATGGCATCTGTGGGTATAATATTATAATCACAAAACTTTGTGTGATGCTTTGATATTCAAAGTCATATCCATGAGCCAAGCTTACAAGAAGATTTTGAAGGAAAAAAAACCGGTGTTTGTACAATACTCAAAGACTGTAGGTAGGTATATGACTCTTTGCTTCACTTCAACTTACATTATCCGCATGGGTTTCTATATTGAAGTCAGTTCACTTCTTTGATGAGGAGGAACACAAATTCTTTTGGTGATTTATTTTACGTTTCATTAGACATTTCCATTTGCATTGTATGTCACATACTCCATGACCTAGCTTGTGGTATCAAATGGAACCTCAATTACTATTGCTTCCATTGGAAAACCTAGGAACATATCCATCAATCTGTGCTAGTAGATGATCAAATTATCTTATAGAATTTGTTACATGTCTAGACTGCCCTAATTATAGATCGGCCTTTTTGTGGTTTCCTTGGAGAGCTCAATAGGGGCTTGTACTTTGCCTTGTATAGATATTATGAGAAGTGTGTGTTTGTTTGTTTTGATGTGAGAACACTATAACCCTCCAAAATTGCTGCGCCCTACACTTCGCTTTTGATATCGCTAAAAAGCCCTTGATAAGCAGTGTGCATGTTTGTTGTTTTGCAAATTTTGGACCAAAAGAGCAGAAGTTATTAAATTTAGAATGATTTATTTGTCTTTGAAAATTCATTTAAAAATTAAAAATATTTTTTCACATTTGGTTTTTCCAAAAATCCATATCTCTTAGAGCTTTGAAGAGGTTCACCATAAAATCTTTTTTTTATCTCTTCACAAGTTGTGGCACCTCTTAAAGGTATGATGAAAAAATATATCAACATAACTCATTATTCTTCGTTTCATGACATCACCATGATTTAGATCATCACTCCCAATCTTTAGGAATAGCTGTAAGAACCCTCTCCCTTTCATTCCTTGTGATCTACATATGTTTAGGTGTAGGCTAATACCCAAGGCTGTGGGCATTATCAGAATAGGGTCCCCCACAAGATGGAGTTTAGGCAGGGCTTGATTCTTTAATACCCATGGCGAAGGGTGTTAAATGGTGTAAAACTCAACGACTTAAAAAAAAATCCCCATGATACTCAGTAGGTACCCGCTGGGTATTACAAGAAAAAAATAAAAATGCTGAGCGTTTTGGAAAATGAAATGCTCACACTTGCAGGCGTTTTTCTTTCTGAAACACCCTGTGGGTTCTTACATTAGGTAAGCATTCCTCCAAACATGATTTGAACCATGATAGAGTTCAGAGAGACAGAAATTCAAATTCAATTGATGAGACCTGCTTCCATGAACAAATTAGATTTGAATTGATCCACTCTACTACCCATAAAGAGGGTTTAGTAAAATGCCTTATTTTGTATATGGATTGACAGCTCTTAGTCTCAGGGTCACACTGGTAGCTCCAAATCCAAAATTTGTGCTCTTGGGTTTCACAGTTACAGATGCAGTACAACAGGTTGTGCCCTGCTTAATGTGCCTATTAGAAAACTTTCACGTAATTTTTATTTTACACATGCTTGATCCTGGCCAGAAAGGAATATCCAGAGTCAAAACAATTAAATCGGTCTTCATAATGATCTGGTAAAGAACTGTTTTTGTCTGCAAATTGTTGATGCTGACTGAAGAAGCTGCAGATGACACCAAATCCAATGCTTTCCACTTCTTTCTGCAGCCAGGAGTACCAATCCAAAGGTGCTTCATAAGCATTGAAGGCCCATCATGTCAGCCCATGGGTTTTACCCAATGTGCCTCACACCTTTTGAGGATGACTGAGAGAATGCAGTTATCAGCTGGCAGTTGGTTTGTGATGCATTGGATTATGCATACTCACATCATTTGCAGAGTCCTATATAACATGTAAAAAAACAGCCTCCAAAATTTAGTAGAAAGCTATGATGTACTCTAGGGCATCTGGGCATGCTGGCTACATAAGTGTTGTAGTAGTAGAGTTTTGTGGTCTTCTACTGCTTACAGTAGGGGAGTTAGCAGCAGAGCCACTTGGAGTAGGCAGTTTTGCAGAGCTTTGAGTTGAATTGAGGAACTGACGAAAATATGACAACTTCTCAAGCATTTCAGGTCCAAACTCATTCTCATTTGGTCTGTCAGCTCTCCATTGACTTGCACCTTTTATGTGATGCAACTCCTCAGTCACTTGCTTCATACAAGGTCGGTCATCCCGTTGTGCTGCCAAACAATGAGTTGCCAAATTTGCCACTCCCTCAATTTCGTGTCGAGTCTCAGCATAATCTTCGGCATTCAACAACTTGGGGTCAACAATTGCATCTACATTACCCTTCTTGATCTGGGGAACACACATCGCTGTGAGGTTTACTTCCTTTTCCTCACGATTGAAGTCCAGAGGATACTTGGAAGTTACCAACTCCAACAGAATCACTCCAAAGCTGTAGACATCACTTTTCTCAGTTAGATGGTATGAATGGAAGTACTCAGGATCCAGGTAGCCCGGTGTTCCCTGCACGGCAGTTGAAACATGGGTTGCATCTGGTTGATTCATCAACCTTGAGATTCCAAAATCTGACACTTTGACCCCAAATGTGTGGTCCAATAAAATGTTGGCTGATTTCACATCCCTGTGATATATGGGTGGGCTTGCTGCTGAATGCAGGTAGCTAATGGCCTCTGCAGTTTCAATTGCAATTTGCATACGTTTGGCCCAATTCAAGTGAGTGCCAGGTTTCTCCCCTCGCAAATGTTCACTTAAGTTTCCATTTGGAACATACTCATAGACAAGGATTGGGATTTCAGTCTCCAGGCAACATCCATGAAGCTTAACAAGGTTACGATGATTAACTTGGGAGAGCACAAGCACTTCATTCAAGAACTGCTGTGAGCCACTTATGTCCACATGATTTGTCTTCTTCACTGCAACAGTGAGACCAGTCTCCAGCATCCCTTTGTAAACTGTTCCATGCCCACCAGTTCCGACCTTGTGCTCATCAGCAAATCTGTTAGTGGCCTTCTCAAGCTCTCTGAATGAAAACAGTGTGGTGGTCGACTCACCATCAGATGAAGAAAGAAGAAAATCCTTCATGTTCCCTAGGGCTTCAATATTTCTTCGAGTGAACTGATTTCGTTTCTTTCCTCTTTTAAAGCAGAACAGAGTTAGGAGACCGCCACCAAGCCCTGTCAAGATAGCTGCTGTTGAGAGCCCTGTCACAATGCAATGACATCTCTGTGAGTACAGCTATGTTACATGGCTGTGAAATGAAAGACAAATCTTAAACCCTAAATGAATGAAGAGGACTGAAAGTATCTCGTTTTCAATGATTTCTGGAAACATGGGCACTTAGGGTTTTAATCATATCTCTTTGAAATTGCAGAGAAAACTCCACAGAACAACAATTCAAAGGTAGTACAACAATGAATGTGGTCAGAACCTTATGAGTCATGTTGCTCACAAAGCATCAGGCCACCACCTTTATCATGGATGCAGTGACAAGGTGCCATGATTTGCAACTGACTTCATCCTGAAGATCAGCTCCCAACAGCAGTTGGGTGTAGATAAGCATATGACAAATCCGCCCAGAATTTCCAGCAAACCACTATACAAACATTTGTGTTCTGAGTTTCTGTTGCAATTCAGGGAAAACAATGGTAGAGACCTGGTCATGGTGTTGGCTAGCATTTAAAAGACATAGCAACTCAAAATTTCCTTGGCCACCTTGAAGAAGCCTAATTTACATTTGGATAGCAAAGGTGGTGTTCTGGATTGATTACCTGCAATTAAGGGGATGTTTTGGTTGTGTGATTTCTGAGCAGTACACCCTGTCCCATTACCAAAGCCATCTCCAGAGTATCCACCATAACACGAACAGTTGTACAATCCAGGCATGTTTGTGCATATTGCATTTGGTGCACATGAATTCATCGCATTGTTGCACTCATTGATGTCTTGGCACCCCATCCCACTTAAATGATAGGCATTTCCATAGAATCCACTTGGACATGCACACTTGTAACCTGTAGTGTTGCTTGCTGTACATGTTGCATTTGGTGCACATACTGAAGGTACTTGATTGCAATATTCCTGTTCTGCAAGTCAATGCAGATTTGAAATCTCAGCAATACTATATGCAATACTGTGTCTGCAATCTGTCTATCAAGCGAGGCTAATTTAGCAAAAACTTGTACTCAAGTGTACCTAATTGTTTTCAAACCTGCCCTCTTCAAACATTCTCGTTTTACATCTTCTTCTGACAAATATCTCTACACAAGAGTGTGTTGCATGTTCAATGCTCTAGGTTCCAATACTCCAACAACAAAGTGTGTTTGCATCTAAGAGAACCTTAGTTTGGTGTCTCTGCTGTCCAGCTTCCAGGTTGCATCATGATCTTTCAGAAATCTAACAACCCTAGCATCATTTCTCAACATTGTGTGACTTGTTGAGATTCCAGGTTGCATCATGATCTTTCAGAAATCTAACAACCCTAGAGACATTTCTCAACATTGTGTGCCTTGTTGAGCTTCCAGGTTGATCATAATCTCTCAGAAAAATAACAACCCTAGCAACATTTCTCAACAAAATTGTGGAACTTGTTGAGCTTCCAGGTTGCATCATGATCTCTCTGAAATCTAACAACCCTAGCAACCTTTCTCAACAAAATTGTGTAACTGGTTGAGCTTCCAGGTTGCATCATGATCTTTCAGAAATCTAAGTGCAACCCTTCTAGTAACAAAATTTTGTCAACGTGAGCTGCACTGCTATAGAGATTGGGAAGCAGCAGCCGCGTACCAGTACAGCCAGATCCATTCTTGTACCCATCTCCACTGTAACCTTCATTGCACAAACAGGTGTATCCTGACAAACCCTTAGAAGCATTTGTGCAGCTTGCGTTGGTGGCACAGGAGTAATTGTTGAGCGTGATCGCATCTACGCAACTTGGTCCAGGAATTGCCCATTCCAACGCAGCTACCCAGTGCCCAGATCCTAATGTCGCGTTTGAAGGCAACTCCTGCTGTCCAGCTACTGATCCGTTGCCGCCGCCGCCGCCACCGCTCACGACAGCCGGCGTATAACTATTTTTCTGGAGGAAGGTGGAAAATCCGCAGCTGCTTGTGCCGGCCTGATCAGCAGCAGCAGCGTTGTTCCCTAAAACACCTCCATAAAAGTCGACGGTTCGAGTACCTTGAGGCACAGGTATGGTACAGCAATTGTCGCAGTATGGATACGGATACCCAACTGGTTTGTTGCATCCAGTTTTGCAAGTCTGCTCACTGTTGCCGGAGCCGTCAAAAGTGACATTCACAGTGGCGTTGCAACCTGCTCCAAAAAACACATTCTGGTCTGTAAGAACGTAAGGAGATGGGGGAGGAGCTAGATTAAACTCGGCATGTCCCAGATTAGTACTACCGCTGCAGGCCAACGCTTTCACACTCGTGGTGTTGAGGTACAGATTGTTGTTGGAGATCACAGTAACCTGAAAGTCGCCAGATGGAATAGACAGCAGTAGCACTGGATCCACCGAAAAACTCCAGGAACTCGTGTTTGCAATAGGCGCATCACTACTGTTGCTCCCGACACAACTCAACTGAAACTCCGGCAACCCACATCCCGGAGCAGTGCCAAATGGATAGGGAACTACCACACTCCCACATTGCGACAAACATGAGTTGTTGTTGCTGCTGCTGCTGGACCCAGAACCGCCGAGTTCACCCTTTGTGAGAACTGGTAGAGAACATACATGAGCAGCTACAACCAGAAATGCAACCGAGAACTTCAAGGCGCACCAATGTAGCTGGCCGCCAGCTACCAAGCTTCTATGAGATTCAAAGCAGCTGCCCATCAAGCTCAAAACTGCATGCAGAGGCACTGGAGTATGAAACATGTCAACATGCGGCAATTGAAGCAGCTTACAACTTCCTGCAAACCGTTAATAAAATATAATCCACAACCCACAAAAAGCAGCAAACCCAATTATGGACCCAGATCGAGCTTGTGTGCGTGGCTGCAGATCCAAGAAGACAGTCTACAGCTTGATTGTTTGAGTTGAGAAAATAGCGATGCGGCCGGGAATGGAAGCTGCAGAGATGGAGAGAGTGAGTACCACGGTGAGTACTGACATGAAAAAAGGACTTGGGTTTTGTTTTTTTTGGTGGGTACTTGCAATTCCGAAGCATGTGATCTCAGAGTCGCTAATTCCGGAACAGATGACAACACAACAAGCGGAGATTGGGGCCAATCAAACTTTCCTGCAGCCATGCACTGCAACTGATTGATGTAAAAAAAACAGAGTACACCAACCAGAAGAAACACCAAACAGAAATCCAACAGGTCAGCTACAACAATCCTCCTCCTGTTGCAAAAAGCAACTTCTACTAGCCTACTTTTTGCCATTCTTTTTTGGGCTTCTTTTTGGGTTTGTGAATGAGAGATTTACGTGTCGGAACATCATACTGGGAATGAATATCTACGGGATTGTAAAGTAGGTAAAAGCTCTGCTTGGGTTCAAGAATTGTTGGTGATCAGCGTCCCCGTGTATGATGGATGTATGGATGGATCATAAAAGATTGATTCTCCAGAAAAAGGAAGAAAAAAACAAAGAGTGCGGGGGACCATCATGCGCTGTGCCCATCATCTAGTGCCTAATCTTGACGAGACTTTTGAGGAGAAACTACATATTATGCTTTGCTTACATAAGCGCATTGCGTGGTATTCTTTAACTTTGCGAGGATTTAGGGTTTCACATGTGGGAGACTAGGTAGGTAGGGAGGTACCTACTCAAGTTTTAAGGTCAACTACTTTTGGATCAATTCATTGGTGTATCAAATGGGGTTTATGCATTTGCTATTCTCTAGGGTTTAAGGTCAATTAATTACCTTGCATTAATCCGTTGGGTATCAAATAGGGTTCCTATTTTAAGGTTTAAAGGGTCAATTTCCTTTCGTTAATCCATTGGGTATCAAGTGCAATTGGGCTTAAGGTCAATTGCCTTTCATTACTCCATTGGGTATTAAATGCAAACCTAAATATGGTTTATATGGTCAATTACCTTGCATTAATCCATTGAGCATCAAATGAGCTTCTATCAAAGGTTTTCGGTCAACTACCAACTTTAAGCTTAAATAGACCAAAGAGAGCAGGAGACAAGATGTTTGCAAAAATGGCAAAGCTTTGCCACCAACACTTTACTGCTATTCAAAAGGAAGTGTCCACATAAAGATTAAAAGACGTTATTTTTTTATATGCATGCAAGCATATAAAGCTAGACCTAAGTAGCTTTTTAAAATGTGTAGTAGAAGAACACATAAATCTAACATGAGGATGATGAAAACAATGAGAGTAGAGATCAAGATAAATAGTGTCCAGTTTGTTATGAACGTTGCAAAACCAGTTGAGGAGAACCCCAGTTGAGGAGAATTAACCGTAATATTTAGCAGTTTCAGCAGATTACTAGATTGATAAAACAATGAAGTGATCATTAACTAAAGAAAGAACAAGTTGTAGTTTTAAAAAACTATTAGTAATAAAAAAACTTGCAACACACCCACCTAATGAACATTTTTAAAAATCAAATAAAAATATGAATTCCTCTTTGCTTGGTGCTCCCACCAATTTCATTCAAAAAAAACTTAGTGTTGAATACTTGGTTCTCCTACCATATTTGCTCTCCCTACCTTTGTTACATTTGTTTTTACTACTCCCATTGCTAATGTTATTTAGAGTGGTACCATGCCCAAGGTGCATAAATGTTGGAAACGGTCAATAGGGAGGGGTGGGTGTAATCATACTAACATGTATTGCAACAAGTGTAACAAGTGCTTAGTTTTTCACATTTAGAAATGATAATTTAATTTGGTGTTGCAAATATAAGATTTATTTATAAGGTTTATAATATATCATTGGAACATGTGAATTAATTTGAAAAATATCAAATCAATAAAAAGCTCTCAAAAACACTTATTAAGTATTGTAACGCATGGTTTTTAATAAAAGGACTTGTAAATAGACTTCAAAAATTTTGAAAATTACATATATCTTGAAATATTTTACATAAACCTTGACATAATAATATATTAAAAAATTAAAGAATTTTTAAAAACAAATTGAAGACTTTTTAAAGAATTTTTTTAAAATATTCCCCCAAAAACAATCCCCTAAACACACAAGTGTAGCTCATGTTATCTCCTTTGCACCCAAGTTCGATGAACAAATCTACTAACTCATTTGTTGTGGGGATATAAATAACATTAATTTTTTTGAACCGCTAATGCTCGCAAATGAAATGGTACTGTACATTTATGTGCTTCATCCTTCAATGAAACTTTTCTTGTGAACAAGGCATATGGAGGCTTAGTTGTCTACATAGAACTTTGTTGCTTGTGGTTGTGGGAAGCTAAAGTTGGCAAGTAAGCAATGCATCTAGATGACATCCTTAGTACACATGCAGGTTAGCACATATTCTACTTTTATTGTGGAGTTAACCACACATGTTTACTTCTTACTACACCAAGTCACAAGACCATGGTTCAAAAAGAAAAAAAATCCTAGTTCTCAATTTGAAATTTGTGATATCGCTTGCATAATTTGCATCTACATATGCTTCAATAAGGTTGGAATTTGTGTTTCCATCATAGTAAAAAGCAAAGTCGAAAGTTCTTGCAAGATATTTGAAGATTCGTTCAACAATCACATAATGGTTCTTATATGGGCAAGAAACAAACTTGGCTACAATGTTGATTGCGTAATAAATATCAAGGCAACTACCCATCTATGCAAAATGCAAGCTACCAACAACCTTTACATACAAAAAATTGTGATCAAAATTTTCAATGCCAATGAGTTAAAGATCCTTGTCAAGGTGAATGATGGGGTCTGCTAATGTAGGGACAAGTGTGCAATTCTCATAACCAAATTGATGAAAAATGTGCCATATGTACAATGATTGACTCACATAAAAAAACTTGTTTGCCTTGTCACGTGAAATTTGTAAACCGACATAGACATCAGCAAAAAATTTGGAAACTTCAAACTCCTATTCCAAATGGTTGATCATCTTGTCCAAATTTGAATTTTGGACACATCATCCAAGCCCATCATCCACAAAAATCATCATAATCAATAGTGGTTCTTGCCTTTTGAATACACATAAGGATTAATTTGTATTTAATGTAGGTCAAACTTTGTGAAAAAGTCATTGAACTTCCAACTCCAAACTTTAAATGATTATTTGAGCCCATACAAGTTCTTTTGAAGTTGACAAGCTTTCAATTCTTGCCCTAAAGATGTAAAACCTTTGCATTGCAACATATAGATCTCTTCATCCAAGTCATTGTGTACAAATGCAATGCAAAATATATCATACGACACTATATGCATGTCTTGTTGTGCGTAAAGAAAAAGAACAATATGAATGGATTTGAACTTTACAATTGGACTAAAAGTTGGTCATAATCAACTTGATAGGTTTGAGTGAAACCTCGATTGATTAGTTGAGCCTTATATTTAGTAATTTCTCTTACAAATGTGGTATTGATCTAATATATGCACTTGCAAAACACAAGCTTGGCATGTGTAGGTAGGTCGGTCAAGACCCAAGTGTTGTTCTTGATCAAAAATTGATGTTCATCACACATTGTTCCCCACCATTTTTGGGCCTATAGACTATCAACAACTTTAAAAAAGCTTTGAAGCTCTTGAAGCAAATCATTATTCTCAACCAAACCTACAAAAAATTGTCGGCTTTTTACATAATAATGTTTGAAACAATCTAGTGCACCTTAAAGCCATTGAAGTCAATTGAATTGATGAGCAACTTGTTCATCAACTTGTAAATCTTGGTTTATAGCAAGAATTTCAAGTGTTTGAATAACATTACTATTCAACTTCAGCATGTGTTTTCCAATGATGATTTCATTTCTTGGAACATTGTTTGGTTATGATGTTTCAACCAATGGCATTGCATGCAAACATTATGAGTGGGCATATTCATAATCAGGGTACCCAAAAATATATATAATGGAAAAATGATCATTTTGGATTTTTACTACATTTACTATTTCATGATTATAAAGGATTAATATATGACTATAACTAGGGTGATGTCATGTTAATCTATCAAAAAAATTGGATATATCATAGATGTCCTTTTGAAGGTCGAAATTCTTTAAGGTGTACTAAAATCTTGTCACAACATCCCCTTTTTATATATTTTTCACCTAATTGTTTTTTTATCATGTAAAGACACATTTATGGATGATTATGATGGGATCTAAAATTGTAATGGTTTAAATATAGTCCTTTTGAAATTTTTAACAACTTTTGATTCATTATTTTTTATGGGGATCAAAATATAAAGTAAATAAAGACTACAGTAAGGAATAAGTCCTTTTCATCCTATGTGGCACACCTTAAAGGATTTTCACCCTTGAATCCTTTTAAGTAATTTGAGTCCTTCTTTTAATTGTAATTTTCATTTAAAGGAATCAAAAGGAATGTATTAAACAATGTAATTAACTTCAATTTTCTTTCATGGATAAGTAATGCATACATTTATGTTTGGCAATGTTCATATAATGCGTTTGATTCAATAATATACGATATAAAAATTTTGAATGCTATAAGAATCCATTCTAAAAGGGCAACAAGGAAAATGTATTTTATTTTTTCTATTTGGTTGATTTTTTGTATTCACAAGGCTTAGAATTTGTGGCCCCAAATGTCAGCAAAATGTGCAAGAAAATTTTCATGTCAGAAAACATGTTAAGTTGTATATAAAAGCTTATGGATTCATTTTTTGCAGTTTTGGTTTTTTACCAAAATATTTATGCATAATGACATATGCATATGAAAAATCACCACCACCATGAAAATGATCATAATTTGAATTATCCAATATCTTTCACTTAAATTTATTCCATTTAAATTTTATATTGGAAGATAGCAAAAACAAAGTCCTTGAGTCTTGTGGTCAAAAAATGGTACCCTAATTGTGAATATGCCCGAGTTGCAAAAAAGTCCATAACTAGATTGAGACATTGTAATGTCATCCACCATAAAAAATTAATCAAAAATAACATATTTACTGACAATAATCTGCCTAATTTAGTATCCCAAAAGTGATAAGCCTTTGAATATGTGCAATATTCAACAAAAATAACTTTCAATCTTTTTTAGTCTAGTTTTTTTTTAGTTCTTTGGGAATGTGTACATACACAAAACTCCCAAATATTCGATGATGATCAACAAAAGGCTTTTGCCCTATCCAAAGCTCAGATGGGGTCTTCCCATCCTAAACACATGAACTTAATCTATTGAGAACATACAATGTTGGCATCTACAAAGCCTCTCCCACATAGCAGAGGCTTAATTAGTTATTTTGCATGAAAATAGTTACAAAAAAATTCAATCAATGTTTGGTTTTCTCGCTCCACCAATCCATTCTGTTATGGAGAATATGGTGTAATGAGTTCATGTCGAATGCCTACATGATCAAGATGTTGAGTGAATTCACTATTCAAAAACTCCCCACCCCAATTGCTACGAAACTTAGATATGTTGTTGCTAGTTTCCTTTAGAACAATGAACTCAAGTTGTTTAGAAAAGTAAAAAACATCAAATTTGCTTTTAACATTGGAGATAAATCTATAGCCATAAAAATAAATTTTGAACAAAACACAAAGTAATGAGACCCGCCAAATGAAGTGATCACGTTCATAGGCCCATAGAAATTTGCATGAAAAAACTATGCATGTTTCTTCAGATGAAGAACTAGGATTCGAGTTGGGAAAAAACGTCTATGGTTTTTTCCCATTACACATCCTTCACAAACTCTAGATGGCAATTTCTTGGTAAACAATTGCAATCCAAAAACCACATCATTCTTCAACATTTGAAGAAACATGGCAAGGTCCATATGCCCAAACCTTTCATGCCAAACTTCGAAGCTTTTGGCTTTAGCATTGGGCATTTCTACTACTACACCTCTTTCAATTTGTGTTAGTGTTGGACCTTCTTCAGACAGAGTGATGCTAGCATGGTTGGTTGGTATTTCAACGTCAAGTTAGAGTTTATAAAGTTTGCAGACTTGTAAAATGGCACCCTTCTTGCATGCATGTGGTCACAAAACCATGATCAATAGCTTGGCCAACAAAAAATAGATTCTTCTTCAATTCTAGCATATATAAGACTCATGAAAAATTCCTTTTCTCTCATCTACCATTGATGACACACTGAATCTTTATAGTTCCCACTTCACCAACCCAAAACTTTCAATTATCAGCAACCATAATTCGGCACTTCCCAGCCGGAACCTTTTCAAAGGTATTGAACCATTCATTCATGTCTATCATGTAGTCAATAGCCCCTCCATCAACATACCACACATTCTTAGTGGGGTGAAAGCATGAATAGGTGGATTATTTGGACTATCACATTTGTAATGTTTTTGGATTACATTCAAACGTAAAATTTTAAACCATGTTCAAAATTAACATTGTCAATTTTCATGTTGTCATAGACTTTAATGGAAATCATCATAAAAAAACTAGATAAATTCTAAGAAGATTATGGACTCATAATGGACTTTTGAAATAACAACACTACATTTGTCACATAGAAAAAATGAAAAATGTAGATTCAAAAAATATGTCAAATTAGTGTCAAATAAAAATAAATAAATAAAGCATCATCAAATGAAGAATTTACTAATGAAGTGCATTAAAACTTTCATTATATATATTTTTAATTTTTTAAAGTTTTAAATGACATGATTGTTGAGTCCATTTCACATTAAAAACATTAATCTTTTGCATGGACTTTTTAATCAATCACATGGGTAAGGATGTTCATAGGTTGGTTTATTAATATTTCGAATAAAAAGTATAAGGGATAATTATAGGATTTATGCTTTGATAATTGTTAAAATTGTAAAAAATTCACTAGTGTTAAATTATGGACTCTCAAATGCCACTTTTGAGCCACCTAATCATGTTTTTACCCAATGCTTCTTTTCGGGAAGGTGGTAATTATAACAAATGCTACACTTGTGAAAAAGGATGCACTATCACCTTCAAAATCATCAATGGTGGTCACATTTGCTTCACTTTTTAATTTTGACTCATCTTGATTCTTTTTGCTACACTCCTTTTCCCAATGCCCTTTTTCATGACCATGGTTACATTTGGTGCTTCATTTAAGCTTTGTAATTAAATCTACATGTTTTTTCATGTCTTTTGCCAAGGACGCCTTACATGCATGGCTAAAACTTGGTCTTTTAGCAAATAATGCCTTATCTCCAATCTCATCAATCATCACATGAAGGCAATTCTAGCTCTCTTCCTTCAATAACTACAATGTGGGGTCCAAGCATGATAAAGTATGCCAAAAAAGTAGTCCTAAGAAAATTTAATTTCAAAAACAATTTTTTCAACATTCACATTCAAAAAGATATTAAAACCTATTTAAATTGCATTTTGAAATCATAAAACACTTCATTGGATTTATTGTAAGTTGAACATAAAGTTTGAAGATTTTTTATATAAAAACAATGCATGAAATGTATGTTTTATATTGGCTAGTTGTTTAAATTTTCCAAAATAATTTTACGTCAAAATTTTGATAGATTATGACTATAATATGAAAAGTTGAAATTATATCCATACACACTAGGCCTTTTTCAACTTGATAGTACAATAATTCTATTTGATGTTTTGCTTTCATCTACTTGTAACTTTATTTTATAAAACCATGACATGTACTTTCTAGTATTTGCATCTCAAAAAATGTACTTAAATGTATATTAAAACATGTCGTTATTCAATATTGTGTAATGGAGTCAAAGATTTTCTTAATGTTGATCATTGACTTAAATAATATTCTAAATTCAATATATTGAGGTCTACTTTATGGATATTTTCCAAAAAAATAACAAGTGTTTCCAATTGGCATACTTTACCATGCTTATGCCTTGTGAGATTTTCAATAGTCTGTTGGAATGTTATCCCATGTTGATTACATATACTTGTAGTTTTGCAACAAGGTACACATAAAATTTTAGTCATCATTACTTGGTCAAAAACTGGTTCCCCAAGATCATTGAATTGGTGAACCAAGACTTCAACGTTATTAATTAATGTGATTAGCAATGTTATCATCCAGCTTGATGCAAAGTTCAAAAAACTATTGAAGATTTGTTCATAGATTGTGCATAAATGTTGCCACATTTGACAAGATGTGTGACATGTCATTATATGCCACATGAACTTGCTATTTAAATATGCACAAATGATGGCTTAGCACACATGATCCTTGTGTAACCAATCAACCTCATTTTCATTTGTCTTTTTTTGTTCCATCAATTATACTAGACGTTTCTTTAACACAAACCATGATGCCCTTTTGAAATTTCCATAGTGTGAAATTTTCTCTAGTGAATTTCTCCACTTCCATAAGATCCATTATGAGGTCATTTTTGGGTGTTATATGCTTTGTTACATTATCTTTTGGATGAGGTTCATTAACTATTCCTTCCATTAGTATACACTACAAGAAATCTTGGTTTTATTTATTAGGAATTTTGGTAAAATAACCCCCCATATGGTTTTTTTGCCCCCTTGTCCCACTTGAGCAAAATGCCATTTTGGACAAATCGATTTGGACTTAACCATTTTGACTAGGTATTTTTGGTTGGTCTTTTCGATTGGGTTTTTTTTACTAGGTATTTTTTATTGAACCACTATGAAAATAATATAATTTGGACAGGAACTAGAAATATATACTTTATTTTATTTTATTTAAAATTAATATGAAAATATTAATAAATTAATTGATTACCCTACCCACCCTACTGTACCCTACCCTAACTTACCTACCTACCTAATAAACCTAATAATTAATGCCAAAAATAATTTATTTATTTACCCATTGACCCTATATCCAAGGCTTAGGCCAAGCCACCTAGCTTAGCCACCTAGGCTAAACCAAGCCACTTAAGTTAGGCCAAGCCCCCTAGGCTAGGTAGTTTAGTAAGCTTTGCAATCTAGGCTACCTAATTAGGTCACCTAAGTAGCCAAGGTAGCCTAGGTTGCAAGTGTGGGGATTTGAACTCTTCACCTCCACATTGAAAAGTCAAATCATTAACCATTGCACCACCACCCTATAGGATTTGTTTTGGGCAATATATTGTAATAAATATGATTTTGGACTAACATATTGTAATCAACTTCCATGAATTTGTTTTCAACATATTGCACTAAATGAACTTGAATTTTCTTACAGTACTTACATAAATAGGTAGGTTAACCTAACTAAATAGGTAAAAGGTACCTATTAATAAATGCATGTATTTAAGTAACATGTAGGTTATAGTTTATTAAGTCTTATAGGTACCTACTAAGTTTATGTTTATATCTACTTATGCTTATGTAGGTACCTATTAGCCTATAATTAATAAATCTAACCTAGGCATACTAGGTAGGTAGCCTGGCCTATTAAATAGGTCTAAGGTTAAGCTATGTACATAATACTAGGCTAAGTTACCTACCTAGTAGCCCAAGTGGCCTAGCCTAGGTTAGTTACATATTTATTTAGTAGGTTTAAGTGGCCTAGGTAGCCTAGGTTAGGTAGTAGGTTTAAGTGGCCTAGGTAGCCTAGGTTAGGCTAAACTACCTAAGTTATGTACGTACCTAGGTAGCCTAAGTTAAACTACATACCTACCTAGCAAGCTTAGGCTAGGCTAATTTAGGCTACCTAAATTATGTACCTATTTAAGTAGCCTAGGTTAGATTACATACTTACCTAGTACTTGCCTGCCTAGGTTGAGCTACGTACCTACCTAATAGGCCTAGGTAGCCTAACCTACCTACCTAATAGCCTAGGTTAAGTTACATACCTACCTAAGTATCCTAGGTTAGGCTACCTACCATGTACGCCTAGGTGGCCTAAGTTAGGCTACATACATATTTAATAAGCATAAATGGCCTAGGTTCAATTACTTACCTTATAAGCTTAAGTGGCCTATGTTATGTACATAGCTACCAAGTAAACTTTGATAACCTAGGTTAAGCTACCTTATACCTAGTAGGCCTAGGTGGCCTAAGCTATTTACCTAACTAGTAGGATAGGCACCTACCTACCAAGCCTAGATGGCCTATGTTATTTACCTAGTAGGCCTAAGCTACATACCTATAGTAGGCCTAGGTTAATAGGCTACCTACATGACTAATAGGTCTACCTAATAAGTCGAGGTCACCTAGGATACCTACCTAGAAGGCTTACACTACTTAGTTAGAATACTAGTTATGTTACTAGTTAACAAATAGCCTAATAGCCTATTAATTATGCTAGGCTAAAAAAATAGTTTAATCCTAGTTTACCCTATTAGATAGGTTATTAGTTAACAAATAGCCTATTAACCTATTAATTATGCTAGACTAAAAAAGTAGTTTAAGCATAGTTTAACCTACTAGTTATATTAGATTAAGTAGGTAGCCTAGGCTTAACAAGTAGGCTAAGTCATCAAACAAATATGGTTCATTTGACTAAGTGTCAAATCATAATGGTCAGTTTGATTAAACCCTATCCATTCAATATGGCCAAGTTGAATAAGCCATGGCCATTTTGACGGACATTTGTCCATTTTGACTAGATCTGCTGCTTGATACTTGGTCAAAAAGGTCACTTTAATCAAATATATTAATAAAATGTAACATGTGTTTTTTATGCCCCAAACCTTTAATCAAAATGGACATACCCTTGGGTCAATGTGAACACTTTGGTAAAGTTGGCCTTCTAAAAAGTTGTGTTTTCTTGTAGTGATATGATGCACAACTATGAATTAAAACACACAACCCCTTTTCAAATAAAAGATAGATTCATTTGTACATCAAATATTGTGCATCAAAATTCACCTTTTGTCCTCTATTTATGTATATATGGAAACTAGGTGTGTGGGCCCATAACCTATAATGAATGTTAATAGACCTAAGAGAACAAGAAGCAAAATGTTTGCAAAAATGGTAGAGTTTTGCCACCAACACTTTATTGCTATTCAAAAGGAAGTGTGCACATAAATATTATAAAAAATCATTCTCAACTATGCATGTAAGTATATCAAGCTAGACTTAAATAGCCCTTAAATATGTGTAGTAGGAAAACACATACATTTAACATGAGGATGATAAAAATAAAATACCACATATCAAGATAAATAATGTCTAGTTTGTTACGGATGTTGCAAAACCACTTGAGAAGAATTAACTGTAAGATTTAGTTGTTTCAACACATTACCAGATTGATAAAATAGTGAAGTGATCAATAATTAAAGAAAGGAAAAATTGTAACAAAAAAAAACTTTTAATAATAAAAAACTTCCAACACCAAGTTGCACATGGATCCATGGGTGTCAAATGGGGTTCTATCTATGGTTAAATGTCAATTTTTATATGTTTACTCCCTAAGTATTGAATGGGGTTCTATCTCGAATTTAAAATCAATTGCCACACATTTGTTTTCTACAAATTAAATGAATTATTACATATACCAAGTTTTATTATTTTTGGTTAACAATTTTGATGTTTTTTTTTTAGCAAGCAATAAATAAGAACAATGAATTAAATGTGGCATTGAATGACACATTCTTGTATGACAACTAACAAATCAAGCTACATTTTTCCAAAAACATTACTTGACATGAATTACAGTAAATGTTTCAAGTATCATTGGAATCCCATACTTTTAAAATAAAGAAGCATGATGCAATGATTAAGAGGATTTCATGTTGCCTTCTATACAAGTAGCAATGAGAGTCATTGTAATAAACATTACCATTTCAAACTTTGACATCACATGTCCACACAAATCCTAAGTAACATTACCACAAATAATATAATTAGAAAATAAGTCCCAATGAAGGGCCCAACACTTACCTCCACATGATCCTTTAATAACTACAAGTATGTAAATGAAACAAAAAGTGTATAAACTTAAAAGAATAGGTTCAATTATGTAACCTCCATCTTTTTATTATTTGTGTACCTTCCTATGGGGTTTGCCCATTGTGGTGGCAAATTACCTCCATGGTCTTCTATTTCTTTAGCTACAATTTCTATCATCACTACATTGAAATGTGTGTTCAAATTCATCATGTGTTTTATTAAATTTTGAATGAAATTGAACAAATTTATCATGGTGAAAGTAGCCAACTTTTTAATAAACGAGAACCAATTGTTGTACAGAAAGGTAAATTCAATGAGAATTAATGGAATTCACCAATAGTTTATCAAATTCATTAATGATTAAATCATCAATAATATGTATATGTAATATTTCCCCACCTTTTAAAAATATAATGAATCGCTAAAAAGGTATAAATGTTATGTTATAGTCATTTGTAATTATAAAAAATATTTTAAAATAAAATATGTTATCTATGAAACATGTATTATTATTTTCAACATTTAGAAAATTTATAAAAAGTCTTAAAATGATTTAAGTGTCATAATTATTAATTTATACACATATAATTATTAATTTCATAATTTTTATCAAATTTTATTGTCTCAACATTTAAAAAAAAATTATATTCTAAGCATCAATTTTTTATTTAATTTTATGGTTTCAAGAACTTTGGCAATTTTTTTTCCATTTTTTGGGAATTTTTTCAAAAATGAAAAAAAATCCCCAAATATATTTTTTAAAGCACTATTTCAAAATTCAAATTAAATAATTAGTGAATATAAGGTAAAAGCTCTAGAAATTAAAAAGTATTAGTTGTTTAATTGTGCACTAATTATGTTTTTGATCATCTACAAGTTTATAATATGCTTACTAAGTACATATGTTCACCTTCTAATTCTTTTCCCTTTTAATTCATAAGTTTTTAATGTTTCAAATTATATATTATTAAATAATTATATGGTGTTCATGAAAAAGATTTTTAATCACATAGTCCTATCCATGAAAACTTTTAATCATGTAGTCATATCCATGGTCACAAGAATACGACTAGGCACAAAAACATGGCATATATGACTATATGACTAGAAAATGGTCATTAGTCATATTTGTCCTAGTCATAAATGTCAAGTTTTGGCATAATGTCAACAACTGGCCTAAATACCCTTTCTTGATTTCTTGCCATTCACCTCTAATCACCATGTTCATGAAGTTTCCCACTAGTAACCACCAACACCATCACATGATGATCCTACTTCCATTCTCCAAAGCAAACGTTGAAAATTGACTATCTCTTAAAAAACTTGTTCTTCCATGATATTTTCACCTCCTCCCCCTTTCACCTATTTCACCTTCTCATCATGTGCTAATATCCTTCCCCATCTTTAGAAATCACAACATCATTATCACTCTTCATTCCTCACAACACCTTATGCCCCATTCATCATTGAAGAAGAGGAAAAAAAAAGGACAATTCCTAAACCCCTTCCTCTCAATTTCAAGGAGACGCCACTTTTATTGCCTTGCCTTAACCCTAATTTTTTTTAAATTTAAAAAGCACTTGCCACCTTGTCTGTACCTCCTTATCCAACAAGCTTAGCCAGTATAAGACAAGGATAGGACAACCTTACTTTATCTTAATCTGATGAGCCTACCACCCTTTTATCCTCATCAAACCATTCACCCTCAAGTCCAATTGGGATAATGACACATACCCTAACTTGCTCCTTGAAATTTAAGGTAACCCCAAAACGTCTTTAATCATTCTATATATCTTAATCAAAATTGGGTTAGGCTAAGTTAGGCCCAACATATACTAATATAAGTTAAGTATATTAACCAAGGTATTTAAGCCCAAGTACTAACTTATATATATATTGGGTATATTAATTTAAGTATGTATATATTAATTTAAGCCATTATTTTTATGACACGTGTACATTTTGCACACCATTAGTTGCACTTAGTTGCAAAATATCTAGTTGTATACAACAAGATTTTTCTAGTGGATAATTGGTACCATTGCCAAAAAAATGAATGTCATTCCAATAACATGTAACATATTGTGAACAAGTGGTGACCTATTTAAAACATTGATGTCATTGTCAGAACACTACTACCAAAGTGGGGTGTAATTTACTAGCTTAAATCACTATGGGACCTTAAAAGTGAAATAATTTCATTGTATTTTACTGATTTCACCTAATGAAAGTTATTTCATTATAATATCATTATGTAGACATCATGTTTCATTTCTAGTTAACATAATTCACTAGTACAATTTACTATAACAAATATGTTTATTTTTATGTTTTTAAAAATATTCTATCTATGTTACTTTATGATATACCCAATATTATTTTAAGCTACTTTAGTTATTCTAACTTATATTTTATGTTATTATAGGCTATTATAAATTATTGTACCCTAAATTATTATATGTGATTTTACCTTGAAATATCTTAACTAGTTTATTATAAGCTTTTAAATTATTTAAAATTAAATTATTCAACTAATTTTAGGCTATACCTTAGGTTATTTTATTTAAAATTAATATATGTTATTTCAAGTTATACTTTAAATTATTCAAGGTCATTCTACTTAATGTTATTATAACTTATTTTATCCTAAGCATAATAACTTTAAAATAATCTAAAACAAAATATAATGACCTAAGGTAAAAATAACTTAGAATATAAAATAATAACCTATGAAAAATAATTTTAAATACCCTACAATATAATAACTACCAATAGCCTATGATATTATAACATAGAATATCAAACAATAATTTATAATACAATAATCACCAGTAATATAACATATAATAACCAACAATAACTTATAATACAATAACCATTAATAACCATTAATAAAATAGCCATTAATAACCACCAATAAAATAACCACCAATGGCTTACAGTGGAATAATCACTAATAGTCATTAATAGAATAACCACCAACAACCACTAATAGAATAGCCACCAATAGCCATTAATAGAATAACCACCAATAGTCATTAATAGATTAATCACGAATAGCCATTAGTAAAATAACCATCAATAGCCATTAATACATTAATCACGAATAACCATTAATAGAATAGCCACCAACAACCATTAATAGATTAATCACGAATAACCATTAATATAATAACCACCAATAGCCATCAATACATTAATCATGAATAGCCACCAATAACAAATAAAATAACCACCAGTAGCCATTAATAGAATAACCACCAGTAGCCATTAATAGAATAACCACCAGTAACCATTAATAGAATAGCCACCAATAGCCATTAATAGAATAGCCACTAGTAGCCATTAATAAAATAGCCACCAGTAGCCATTAATAGAATAGGCACCAGTAGCCATTAATAGAATAGCCACCAGTAACCATTCATATAATAGCCACTAATAGCCACCAATAGAATAACCACGAATAACCACCAATAGAATAACTACTAATGGCCATTAATAGAATAACCATCAATAACTATTAATAGAATAACCACTAAAAATCATTAATAGCCACAAATAAAATAGGTACCAATAGCCATTAATAACCACTAATAACACTAATAAAAGAACAACCATAGCCATATATTATAATTGCTTAGGATTGTCAAAAATAATTTAAGGTGAAATAATTTATAATAAAAAAAAATAACTTAAAGTGAAATAATTTTCAATAGCCAAAAATAACTTATAATAGCTACAAGTAGTCTAAATTGAAATAATTTACAATAGCCAAAAATAACATAAAATAGACAAAAAAAACTTACAATAGCTGAAAATAGCCTAAGGTGAAATAAGTTAAAATAACCAAAAGTAATTTATAATAACTACAAGTAGTCTAAATTGAAATAATCTACAATAACCAAAAATAACCAAAAGTAATTTAGAATAGCCATAAATAACCGTAAATAATGTAAGGTGAAATAATTTAAATTAATAAAAAAATATTCATATAATAATTGAAAGTAGTTTAACATAGGTAGTTTTATTATATTAACAAAAATAAATCCATTTACTAAACTTTTTTTTTCCAAAAGAATGGTCATTGAAATGTTATTGAATAATGATATTCAACTTTTTTTTTGTTCAAAGGATTTTAAACTTTTAAAAGGAAATAAATGTAATTATGTACATTATTGAATATTTTTAAAAAATAAACTCAAATCATTTCATTTGAACAAAATCTCAATAAGATATGAATTTTCAAAGTTTATGTTTTTGTAATGTTTAAAATGAAGTATTTGATAAATAGAATGTAATGTAACATATTATCACAACAAGTAGGGTGGTTTGATGGTAAAGGTGTTTGCCCCCATTCCAAAGGTCAAGGAATCAAACCTCCTGGGTGGTGTTGTGTGTGGTTAACAATGGTATGTTGACCGAATATTCTCCTATTGAATTCCTAAGTTAGGTGCTTAGGTTGATTACGTGGCCTACCTACCTACCTAGGCTAGGTTTTAACCAAACGTAGGTAATGACATGTGTCAATAAATAATAGGCTTTAAAAATCATTAAATTATCAATAATATTATATATTAAATAATTAAAATTTAATTAATTTTCATACTGGTTAATTAATTAACTAGCAAGTGAATGGTTTGGTAAATGTGTATTTCACTTGAAAATAACCTTGTTTCAAGTTTACTAGTGAAACAAGTCATTGTCCGTAGCAACTGGTCCCCGTTCACTACGGGGTTAAACAATTTCATTAGGTAAAATTGTCCAAATTCACTCAAAAATCTAGTGAAACCCATAGTGAACTAGTTCGCATTTCCTAGTAGTGGGAGGAACTAATCAATGGGGTGTTGGTCATGATAGTTCCTTTTTTTGGTTTGAACTACATCGAAAACAACAAATCCTTGGGTTGCATAGGATTGGGGAAGTAAATATGTTCATGTTGGGTTGACAATGACAATGTTAACTAGTGTGAATTCCATCTTTGGTGAGCATAATATCGACTTGTTAACGAAAAGAGTTGAAGATGGTTGAAAAAATGCATGTAGTTGTTATCGTCCCACGTGAAGTCAACATTTCACACAATGGCAACAAAAGTTTTGTGAATTACATCATGGGTTTGTATACATTCATTACTACGGGCACAATGTAAAAGGTGGATACCCATAAGATCGATGGGATGTGTGCACATGCATCAAAAGATACATGTAATTGAAATATGCGGTAATCCAAATAACATACAAAACATTATGAAGAAAACTAGGAAAGATAATCAAAAGGTTGGGAAGATTGGTCAAGCTATAAACCAAACACCCACCCAAAAGCTGAAACATGATAAAATTTAAATACAATGGGTTTCAAATATCCTATTGTAAAGCATGCTAGAAAGGGTATAATAGTGTAAGTGTTTTGAGATGGAAACTTGCACTCAAACCATTTGTTGCCCGATGAATTATTCAAAGAAAGCATAACATGCACATGTTGGGAACGATATAAGATTGCAAACCATTTTGAAATGTTGCTAGAAAAGGAAGGTGTTATTATCGATTCATGGCAAAGCTTTAAAAAGGAAAGGACATCGATCATCCATAAACTTAATAACTATGATGGGAGTTCCCTAAATAGGCTCCTAAGGTGATGATGGTTGTCAATATGAGTTTGATGTCACTGAAAATTATTAGGAGATTAGTTTGTTTACAAGCTAAAGGTCCTTCTGGGCTATCAAAGGATTATAAACCCAAAAATCACCCAAACACTTGAAGGAAAGATGAATGTGGAAAGAAGTGTGCATCGTAATAAATACAATGGTTGTTGCACAAAACAATAAATTAAAATTTCAAAGGTTACTTAAACATCACCCAATCTAAAGAGAAGGTCAACATGTTGAACATCATCCAATAAAACATCTTTGATGAAGGATGATGTGAGTGATGAGGTATTCAATGGTACCCTCAAGACTCTAATTCCTTCTAATGGAGTGTTAAATTAAAATGGGGTGTCAAAATCAAACAACGCACTAAAAAAAGACCATGCTACACATTTTTAAAATTAGATAGAAAGAATTATTGCACAAATTCGATCTAAAAATGCTCGTATATAGATGATATAATTAAAGGGGGGCTTATGATGTGGGTGTCATTTGCAATGGATGGAAATAGATAAAAGGGGAAACAATTAATTATAGAACATAGAGCTCTAAACTAGACTAAAGCAAATAATGCCCTTCCCAATGGATCACATTGACAAGTTCCCATGGCAAATGCTATGACTATGACATTGCTTTCACAATTATGGTGATTATAAAACAAGGGAAATTCAAATGCATAAAATTCACGAACAAAAAGGATGAGTTCTATGATGTCCCCACTTAAGTTGCACAAAGGTTTTGAAATATAACTCCTTTTAACACCAAATTGAAAGCATTTGCCATGTCTAGCTAAAAAACAACCTAATTGAGGTGAAGGTCCAAGGTGAACATGATGCCATGGATTATTACTTCACATTTGCCTTTGGTTGCAACATTAAATTTGTGCAAGGATAAATGTGTTGCAAAAGCATCACAAAATTGAAAACATAAAGCGTAATTTATGAGTTGATATAATGTTTCCTCGATAGTAATGAAACAAACTCCACCTAAGAGCTTAGTCATGGTTAAAAAGGAAGCCGCTCCAAGGACATGTACAATTAGATATGGAATGTGACCTTACATGAGATGATAACAAGGTTGAAACAACTATGGGAATCCGCTTGCAAAATCTTTTAGGTGAAAACAATCTTGAAGGTATTCAAAAATCATCCTTTAATGACCATTTGTAAAAAAATGCAACATGTGTTAGAATATTAATTTGGAAGACTTAGATGACAACTCGAGGTCTTGGTTTGATTTGTGGTATTCTAGGAAAAATGGGAAAAAACCATTTGATTCAAGGTGTAAGGTAGAAATGGCCAAGGTGGTGTCAGAATATGTAGGTGCAAGAGAAAATGGTGCAAGAACATGAGATGCTTGAAAATGTTTCCCTGCACGTCCAAAAAATAAACTATGAAGAAGACCTTTATGAATTGGAAGATTGTGTTGGGGAGGAGGCACTAAACTTGAACTTGCCACTAAAGCTTAGGCTCGTAAAAAGAATTATTCCTACACTTTTTTTTAGTCACTTATTAAAAAACACTTAAGTCGAATCCACATTTCCTTATGCCTTATTGCCTTGCCACAAGGGGGCAAAACAAGACACCATTAGGGTAACAAAAGGGACAAATGTTAAACTATCACATCATAGGGGTTTTATACTAACTTATCTAATGGAAAATGAAACACCACTTGTACATCACACTAAAAAGCGATAGGGATGCAATTGTACAATTGAAGACAACAAAAGCTTAAATGGAAGGACCCAAAAACATCCAATGTTAAAACCCAAGCCTAAACTAATGCAACCAAGGTGGGAACAAAGGAAGGTATTAAGCCAAGATGATCATAAGGGTTTGGATTATATGAATTGGATGTCTGACAAAAAAGTTAGTGATTGGTTAACCTTTGAATGGTAAATTGATGCCCAAAGGTGAGGCAAAAGGCTTTAGGTGAAGGTTGCGAATGCGTTGGGGAAATGGGGGTAGGTTGGGGGGTTTGATCATGAACAATTGTATGGGTTGATAGAGTGAAAAAAAGAAAAGGTCCTACTTGTGCATTATCAAAGGGGGTTAGCAAAGTGCATGGTTGGGACCCCACATTCACATGAAGGGCTAAAAGCTAATTAGAAGAACTAGTATGTGGTCCATGGTTTATTAGAATAGTAGGGGGAACAAGTGGGTGGTTTGTGGTTTACATAGGAGATGGGGTGGATAATAGGTCTGCAGTGGCATGTGAAAAGGAAAATGGGTGATGGGAATTACGAAGTTTGATGAAACATGATGAACTAAAAAACATGGGATGTTTGGTTCCCATAAGGAAAGAGGTTTACTAAGAACACAAGCCCCAATGTCTAAAAACTACCTATTACAATAAGGCAACCTAACTCTACAAAACCAATCACATAAAATTAAACAAATCAAAAGTAAAAAGGTAAAAAATTGCTTAGGGTTCTCTAGTTAAGGCATTATGTTAACACCAAACCTTAAATTCACCATGGTTTTGGATGCCATCATCACTACTTTACTAGGTTCAACACAATTTATACACCCTAACACCAAATTATCACAATCCTCTTTCTTTGTCCCTCATCCTATAGGACCCAAAATAGGTAACACCACACAAAAGTTTCCTAAAAAGTCACTTGAATGGATTGGTTACCCTCACAAAAAAAATGTTTGAAGAAAAATGTAATCCATTTTAATGGTTATGTACATATGGGTACTTACCATTATTAAGGGGTTTTTTTATTTCACCCAAGTGAAAGCATCATGCCTTGCACACACTCTCTTTGCCTTCACTACAGATTTTTTTTTAAATTACAAAAAAGAAGTTGTGGGTCCCATCTCATAATTGCAACAAGAATCCATGACAAAATCCAAACCACTATAAATATAGATCACCATTTTAGTGCTTCTTTCAATAGTTTTTTTTCATTGGTGGCACCACTCCCACAATACGATGTTACATTGATTTAAAAGAAGCATACATTTCACTTGTCCCAAATCAAATTAAAGATTACCTCAATTGCCATTATTTTTTGTTGATGATTATTCCTCTACAATTCTTGCACGTGCCTGATCTTACCCACTAAACCCTATCATTGTTTTTTCTTCCTAAAAAGTGTGAGAACAAAACCCCAAATTATTGCCCCAAAAACTTACTTTGCCACCAACTTGTTTCTTTTAGATCAACAAACAATGAGTGTTATTGCAATGGCAAATTACACAATGTTATGCACACTTTTGGCTTTGGCATTTCTTAAACTCCACCTTTTGTGAAAACCCTTGGCATGTTTCTATTAGTTTTTTAATGTTATGTAGGGTTGGGTTTCTTTTGGTTTTTTTGTTTGTTTGTGGGACATCTTGCCAAATAATTTGAAGTGATTGGTTCATTACTCCTTTCTATTCAAAGTGACTTAGATTATAAATATGGAAAAGTTCTTAGTATTTAATGGAATGCACTTTTGCCTCTAGATCCAATTTTCAAACAATGATGAATTGTTGCCAACTTTTTTTTTCCTTTTCAAATTGTGGCCAATAATGGGAGATTATACCTAAAAATAATTCCAATATTCTCAAACAATGCATTTGCATGATCTTATTTTTGCTCCTTTTTTTATAGGTGGGAAAAATATTTAAAGAATAAGATGGGGTGAAGTCTGATGTGATTATGTAGTATCATGAATTCACATGGCTCCATTACTAAAGACTATTATTTCTTTCTTTTTTTTTCCTCGTCATGTTTTTCTCTTGTTCGAATCTCTCACCCCACACACAAAAAAATGTTCATTTGACCCCCTATTATCATCCATGTCAATTATCTATTTTTCACAATTTGACACATGCTTGCACAACTTTATACACATTACTCGTGGGGACACTTAGTGTAAAGTTTGAGATCTATGTGCATCAAACGACAATTTTTAGAGGGTACTAAATAATTGTCCAACCTATTTTTATCACCCTATTATTATCTAATTTTCTAATATGTACATATTAAAACCACCCTATATTAATTATAATCTATTATTTCAAATTATTACATATCCTATATTATAATTAATTGATTATTTGAATAAAATGTACCTTTTTTTAACAATTTAAACTTATAATTTTTACCCAACAACCAATATATTGCACCCTATATTTTTACTTATGCATTTTCTACCCGCACCCCCCCCTCTTAACACACTATCCCAATAAACCACCAACACACACCACAAAATGTGCACACCTCACAAACACATTTCTTGTAACTGTCAATTATCTATTTTTCACAATTTGAACACATGCTCAAACACACCCTTACACACAATATTGCAATAAACCCACCACCACACACCACAAAATATGCACACCCCACAACACACTTCTATTCACCAACAACCTCACCAACAACAAACAAATTAATACATTCTGAATGTTGCAACAACTTGAAGACCATAAGACCTTTGTATTGCCACAAAACATTTCACTACGCACATAAGTACCCCAAAGGACCTATCATTGTTTCTTTTCAGCCCAGATGCATTCTATTATTGACATGTCTAGGTTTATTTGCTTACCCATCATGCTAATGCATGAATGAAAAGATCATTTTTGAAAGTATTTTTGTAAACACAAAAATGCACTAAAACATGTGAAGTTTGGATAAGCTAGAAAAACAATGCCAATGCTTATTACCACTATTGTATCAAGTACATTGTTGTGCATTCAAGGGAAAAAAAAATTCCAATTGAATTTTTGCGAAAGCCTTTTATGAACTAAATAGTAAACATTGTGACCAGTGTCGTTTGATTTCTATTTTTCAAGATAACCTTTAGTCTTGAATCCAACCTTCTTTTAAAATTTGAAAGAAACCTCTATTCTAGTTCAAGGAATTTATTTTGGTTTAATTTTCACATCTCAAGACTCTTGATTCTTCAAAAAAAATCCTAGGTGAGTCTAATTCCAAATTGGATCCAATTCTACCTACCTACACATAGCCCAAAACTGATTTTTAAAAATTATTAATACTCCACAATCAATAAAAAAATGACAACCTATATCAACTACATGCCTAAACCAAAAGGAAAAGGAAACAAAATTGCATATTTGAACCATCTTCCAAAATTACTAACTATATTCCTAATGCCCATTTCCCTGCCCTCAAATTTGTATAATAAAAATCATGTTGTTTATATGTGGTATGTTGTTTATACCTACCTCTTCCAAGCCTAACTACCTTACTTATTTTCCTACCTACTTACATGGATATGAAAAAGAAAATTAACATGTGCCCTTTCATGTCCATGTCATCTATATTAAAATAATTCAAATAACTATCTTTTTCAAGCCTATCTACTTAACCATTTCCCCATGTGCATCTACATGGACATGAAACATTTGACAAAATTAAAGATGAAATATTGGGAACCTTATGGGAAGATACAAGAAAAAATAGAAAAGAAAATGTTGTTTGGTTTGGAATGACATTACATTCATTCATTATTAAAAGCATTTATACTTGAATTTTAACAACATTGTTAACCCAAACTGGAAAAGAGTAAAAAACTTAATTTTAACATTTATATATTTTTAAAATGAAGAATCAAACCTTGGATAAAACTGGCCCTTGTTAGGGTTGGCTCCTAAAAAAAATTCAAAATTTTGAATGGGTGGTTCAAATACCCAAGAATTGAAACCATAACTCCTAATTTTCACATGCCCAAGCAATGAACCAAATACCATTGGTCCTAAGGTATTTGGTCCTAACTTTAGGACCAAATTCCATCACTCACAACATCAATGCAAAAGGACCTACAACCCCACCTTTAAGAACTACTGTTTGGTTCTAATGCTAGATCTAGCCAACCTCAGCTTTCGTTGGACCAAATCCTGGGCTAGGTCATAGGGATAGCTGCATCACTCAAGGGAGTCTGTTATGATGGCTATTCTCCCATAGAGAAGTTCGAGTATCTCCACTGGTTGGGCTGATATCAATATTTATTACATCCATGATAAAGATTTAAGTGTTGATTAAGTGTTCTCACACCCCACCCATAAACATGAATTTTGAATTAAATTTTCTTGAGATCTCATTTAAATTTCAGCACCTGAGCCAACTAAAAATAAGTCATTTTGTTGATACCACCCCTAATAAGAGCATAATATGCTATACATGGGGTTATTTCAATTGATGATTGATACGAAAAAAATTTCATGAAATTACATAAAATTAACTGGGCTAAAGAGCCTAAGATTGAAGCTTCACAAGTTACTGTCCTTCAAATTTGAAGGGCATGAGCAACAATCCAATCAAGCCTTCATTTCAAAATCTTAAAGGGAACCAACAATAATCCAATTAAGCCTTCATTCCAAAATTTGAAAGGGCAAGAGCAATAATCCAATCAAGCCTTAATTCTGAACAGCACACTTCAAGTCAGTTCCTTCAATAAATAATAGAAATTTAGATATTCAATAAGACTCAGAGTATCTCCAATCTCCACCCATAGCAGTAAAATGGTCTGTACACTAAATATTAGATGAAGTGTATAACCTTCAAAAGAGTTTGGAAACTCAATCTTGGGCTGTAAATATACTCTGTACTAGTGAGCAGATGTGCTCAGCAACAGTAGAAACAAAATTTCACAAGTTTCAGATTTCAATGAAATGATTTGTGCCATTGTGAATTTTGGACAATGTAGGTATATTTTTTCTGAAGAGACTTAGGTTTTTTCAGAACAGACATATAGGTATTTACTTGCTTGACACTAACTATTATCTAGCTTCAGATTTGGCTACTATATTTATTATGTGTGCTTCTGCTTCTTCTTCTTGTACTTACTGCACCTCAGAGCCCTTCCATGATGAAAGGGGCGGGGTAACCAATTGACGCCATGTTCTCTCCATATAACTTTCAAAAAACCTATCGCCTGCAACTTCATGAGCAGGTACAGCAGCTTCAATCTCCATCATATCCTCCTTGCTCAGAGAGATAGCTACAGACCCAATGTTTGATTCTAGGTTAGCCTTCTTGGTAGTCCCCGGAATGGGAACCACATCACTGCCCTTGTGCATAACCCAAGCAAGGGCCAGCTGGTTCAATGAGCATTTCTTCTTCTCAGCAATTGCAATCACTCGTGCTCGCAATATCTCGTTCTTGTCCAAATTTTCAGCTGATAATTTTGGGATAACTACCTGCAGGGAGTTACACCATTTAGTTTGTGATATAATAACATGAACATGCTTCACAACAAGTTCAGCTCATCTAGGAATTCCCCAGCCTGACTACTCAAAAAAAAAAAACAATGTACTGCACAGGGTCCTAAACCAAAAAGAAAGATTGCAAAAGAAGCCCAAATCAGCTTTCCACAATAGAAGAGTTAAGAGCTGAGGTAAGAGCCTGGTAATTAGTAGGTCAAGGAAAGATCACATACTGTCCGAAAATCGCCTTCTTTTTGTTCCCTCGCATTATACCCAGCAAAGAACCCATTACCAAGTGGACTGTAAGGTACTATGGCTATCCCCAACTCTCTGCACATGTGATCATCATTCACAGAGCTTTCAATAGAAACTCCACAGATCTCCTAGATTTACAAAAGTGCAAAGTTTTACAAAGATCCTTGTATAGTGACATGTCTAGATTGTACTCAAGCATCCACTTTGAAACCCTAGTATATCACAGAATCATTCCTTAATATCTACTGGATTTTCAGTGGTCATAGGATGGTAGATTTGCAGTCAACAGCAATGCTTAATACTGTAGTAAGTTGTGAAGCTGCACGAATACTAGTGGCATGTCTATCTTGCAAAAAACTCACTAAAAGCATCATTGGGTATGCCATTGAATACTCTTTGATACTTGTTGAATTTTGTCACGGATTTTACAGAGGTAGATCTACAAGAATTTACACACATGAATTACCTGCATGTAGGAACAATGTCCTCTTCCAAGTCTCGAGTCCACAGGGACCATTCCATTTGAACAGCAGTTATCGGGTGCACCGCATGTGCTCGTCTTATATCAGATGCAGAAGTTTCAGACAAACCCAAGTGCTTAACCTTTCCTTCCTCCACCAACTTTTTCATTGCCCCCACCTGAAAATTTGGGCAAAACAGTCAACAAACAAAATTTTAAATTTATGAAAACAGATTGCAAAGTTGTCGAAGAAGTAGTTTATGTATAGAAAGTCACAAATCAAAAGACCCTAGATTCCTGAAAGCATCATGTGGACCGAGGGGGGACAAGGTTGAAAACTTACAGTGATTTCAATGGGTACTTTGCGGTCAACACGGTGCAGGTAATAAAGGTCAATGTAGTCCACATCCAACCTCTTCAAGCTTCCCTCACATGCCATTTGCACCCATTCTGGGTCACCTTTTAGACTGATAGTGTTCATCTTATCCTCTGAAACTAACCCAAATTTAGTGGCAAGTTGCACCTTTTCTCGGATACCTTTGATTGCCTGTTGCCAAAGTTCCCATCCCCACTCCATGCCTTGAGTTTCCATGGGGTACAGAATTCAGCCAAGACTCAGTGACAACACTAAAGCTGCTGGATTGGGTTGATTCTTTATCTAATGCCAATGTTCAATGACAATTCAGCATGTTCTATAACAAGATTGAATACGAGAAATCAAACAAGCAAGAATCAAGCTATCTCTCAACCATAGACACACAACTTTCTCCTTCATAGAAAAGACAGAGATCTGTAACTAGATAGAATATGAGAAATAAATCAAGCAAGACTCAAGCTATCTTTCAACCATAGACACACAACTTTCTCTGTCACAGAAAAGACATACATCACCCTGATGGCAACTCCTAGTACGGAATCCTTATAAACCCATTCCATGCGATGAAACTTAGGATAAAATGTTTTTAGCCCACTCAAAAGTGCATTTGATTTGAGTGTTGGAATGTGCATAAAGCAGAATCCACATTTGAACAAATTCCCTAAAGGGAGGGACTGACTGGATGGAGAGCTTCACCTTGCCAACAAGAACCTCGTTGGTGTGAGGACCATATACATCAGCAGTATCAAGGAATGTGACCCCAGCATTGACAGCATACCTGATGAGCTCAATCATCTCTTCGTCTGGCTTTGGAAGTCCATAATAAACACTCATCCCCATGCACCCCAATCCTAGAGATGATACTTCAAACCCCTCAGGGCCAAGCTTCACCTTGGGCACTGTGGGAAGACTGGGCGCCATGATAACTGATGTGTACCCCAAAGCTCAAATTTGCTGAATTTTGCCCTGCCCTCCTCCAGACAACTACCTACCAGCTGCCACTACCTCAATCCTCCCCTATGTCACCAAACCTTGATTGATCTTCCCTTACTTGATTGGGAAAAGAACACTCAAAAGCTCATCAAAACTTGATTGGAGAAACAAATCCGAAGCTCCTCCTTGCAGCAGGCCGACAATACAATTACTTACTTGGGAGTGTGTAGCTGAAACTGAAATCTGGGCGGGATGAGTTTGCTCTGGGCTGCTCTTGTGAAAGATAGAATTCTAAAGTTAAAAAAGATTGCTGCACCCAAAACCTTTGAAGCTTGGTTCACTTTGAAGTTCTCTTGAAGTAGAGGAAGTATGGAGAGTTTGGCACTTAAGTTAGTTCAGGGTTTGGGGGCAAAGGAAAGAGCTATGGTAGTTTCTCTCTGCGAGAATTGTGAACCAACAGCGACCCGTGCAGCATCCTTGTGGTCTGGACCCATCCATTGGAAGCCCCTTATTGCCAGTATTCCTTTCAGGAATTTTTGTTTGTATCCGAAGTGGCATTCATCTACAGGAAGATATAGAAAGGTGGTACAGTGAACTCTCTCTAGACTAATATCCTTGGGACCGATCGGAAGATATTAGTTTATGGAGGATATTAGTTTACACAAATTATATGGGGGGTAACAGAAATCATTCTGGAACCTGCCAGAGCAGCATGGAAGGTCATGGAAGTTAGTAGAAGGTCATGGATCATTGAGGAAGGTAGTGGAACCTTGTGGAGCTTGGTGGAGGATCAAAGAAGCACGTAGAAGATCATACGACATGAGTGGTAGAAATCTTGGCAGAAAGTGAGGTTGTGGAAAGTTGCACTCTGGGTACTCTCAGAATACATTGGGTTGGTGCCATATGTATGATGTATTAGTTTATAAAATGCTATGGGACCGGAAAAAAATAGTGAATATCAGTTTATGGAGAATTATTAGATTAAGTATGAGGCCCACCACGGGCCTGTGCCCGCATATTAGTTTAGAGAGAATATTAGTTTACACAGTATTAGTTTAGAGAGAGTTTACTGTAATCATCCAGAGGAAGATGTAGAAAAGTGGCGATCATCCCCAGGAAGATTTAGCCAAGATTTAGCCAAATATGGCAATAAAAAAGAAATTTAAAAAAATCTTTAATCATACTTCTATATCTTTGGCTACACAATGAGAACCAAATATAATGAATCTGGTGACTTTTCCTTATGTTTTCGCTCACTTCTGGCAACTGGAAACCTCCATAATTGCTTTTTTTCAATTTAAAATTTAAAAATTTTCTTTTTAGCGAAATTTCAACACTTAAGAAAAGGCTATTAAGTTATGACTTAGTTATGGATGAACCCCATTAACCCCAACTCATGTTGGGTTTCAACTTGATAACCTATCCTGTAAGTAAGTAGGTGGATACTGTAACGTCGGTTCCCACATGGACCAAAAAATTTAATTTAAAAATAAAATAAAATCATTTCCACAAATTTGAAATCAGTGAATTTTCTTGATTTAATTAGTATGATATTCTCAGATGAGTAGTGAAGGTTGGACTTGTGGTTGGACTTGTGGTTGGCCAAGGTTGGACTTGTGAGGGACCCCCAACTAATTAATATGAAACAGAAAAAGTACCCCCAGTATGTGTACAAGCTTCTACAATGTGTCCACAAGATGAAAAAAGCTGGTACAAAATATCCCCCTTGCTCTAAAGTGTGAGTGAAAAAATGTGGTGAAAGTGTCTCAATTTTTGTTTCAAAAAAAAAGGTTGGAGATCCCCTCCCCTTTCCCCCCCCCCCCCCTTATAACAAGTCACCATACAATTTTCCAAAAATTCTCCTCAAGTCTAGGGTAAACAGGCCCATCACTGATCACCTGCCTATGACCGAACATTTATTTATATCATCATCATATGAGCTTCATTCTGAGTGATTAAAGATGTTAGGGGAGCACTACCTCAAGCTCTAGAAATCATCTTTGAAGTGCAAAGGAGTAATATGAATAAATAACAAGAACAAAAATAAACTTTCCAACTTGCAAAATGTTTTTTTTTCTTCTTTCTTCTCTTTGACCCCTCCTACTTTCAAGCCTTGTAACTTTCTTATTTCTTTTTAAACGATTTAAAATGTTATAAGAATGTCACCTGAAATTTTACAAATCATTTTTGAACTTTAATAGCAACATACAAGGATTTTTTTTGGGTGTTTAGGAACCGGCCTTTGTAGCATTCAATGGTTTTTTTTTTTTAGTTCTTGATTCAGGGGTTGTAACTTTCTTAATTCTATTTCGTTTTGGATGATTTTTAGTGTGCCAAACGCATCAATAAAAGGGGTTCAAGTTTTTTTTGGACACCAAAAACAATGGAGATCTCTCCTTGGATCTAGCCTACCCTAAACGCTTAAATGTTTGATCACCAGCCGATTTACACTAAAAGAAATAAAACTTTCAATTAAGCTTGATTGTGAACAAAAATATTTTCATAAATTTTAGTTAATTTTCAACAATGAAATCATTTTAAATTCAAAAAAAAATCTCAATTAATTTGAAAATTACAAAATCACAACCATGCACATTACATCATTAACAACTTTTTGACAATACCAAAGATGCAGCAAGGGGCCTTACGATTTGAAAGAGTTAAGGTGTGATAAAAAAAATTTAAAAAAAAAACATTAATCTTAATATATAGTTATCTATAACAACATTCTAATGTGGCACGTTGTAGTTGGTTCAATTGTGAACTCATTATTCAATTGATTCCTCCTTCCAAAACCAATCTTTATAAATTACTTGAATTTCCAATTATAGAAATTATTCAAACTCAATATCTCTAACATGCTTGGTCTAAAAATTCAAAATCAACTCCATTAAACCCTACTTAAATTGACAACTTTCCAACAATACCAATAATGCATTCAATTTCCCCTTACATTTTTTTGTTTTGATTTTTTAAATAACTTTATTTGCTCTGTGGGAATAATGTTGTAAAAGGGTTAACTACTCACTCTTGGGCTAAAACCAAGGCTATAGGTAGTTTTTTTTTATATATGTCATGTACTTATTGTTTATGTTGATGATTGTATATTAATCAACAACACAAACTTTAATTGAATAAACTAAATCTATTTTCAAACAAAAATTTGATATGAAAAATGATGGAGAACTTCATTACACCTTAGGCAATGCCATCCTTCACAATCAAAAAGGATGGACTATTTTACATCAAAAAAGATATTTAATTTCAAGATTACAAGAATTTCATATGTTCAATTCTAATCCACTTAGTAACCCATGCAAGTGGGCACAAGAGTAAGTAAAGACGATTTTTTTAAAATTTTGATTATGCAAGTTATGATGGATAAATATCCATATTCAAAAATAGTCAATATCTTTATATATGTATTCAATTATTAATAAACTAAATTGTGCATTTGCCATAAGTAGTTTTGCACGCTATCTCTCCAATCTAAAAGATGTACAAATCCAAGTTTTTAAACATATTATGCGATATATCAAAGGAACACTAAGTTATGGCATCAAATATCAAAAATTTGAAAATGGTCAAATTTTACATGGATATTCTAATGCAATTGGGCCAAAGACAAAAATGTTTTACATTTTACATTGGGCTATTGTTTTATGCTTGCTAAAAGAGTAATTTCAAGGGTAAATAAGAAACAAATTGCTTTTTCTTCCACAAAATTTGAATACAATTCGTTGGTCAAAGCAACTACTAAAGCCCTATGGTTATAACATCCTATTACAATTTATTAAGATTCCCAAAGTGTCATAGCCCTTAATGAAAACCTTGAATATCATTCTTAAAGCAAGCATGTTGATACCCAATACCATTTTATTTGAAAGTAGGTTTTGAAAAACATATTCATGTCAAGTATATTTTTACTTTAGTCATGACAACAAATATTTTGACAAAAGTCTTACCTCAAGAAAAACATTATTTCTACATGGAGTTAAGTGCATGCAAATTATTAGAGATCATTTCAAAACCCAATGCTTTGATTTCTAAAGTGGACAACTTTCCCATTATCCAAGGCTCCATTCATGTCATAGTCACTTGCATTAGATCTAAAATTTCCAACATCTCTTACAAATATTGTGGATTCAATCATTATTTTCCATATGATTCATTATTTCAGCCACAATCAAGACCCAAAGAATTTTCTTCTCCAATAATCAATCCTCTTTTCACACCCACAACATATAAATGTTGGAGTGGGAGAAGATATGAACACAAACAAAAGAATGAACTAAAATTGATGTTGGGCCCCAATTAGCTTAACCCAGTTTTGGTTAAGCATAAGTAAGCCAACATATGAAATTTTGGGGGTTAACATGAGGTTCATGGGATAGGATAATAATTGATTTTATCTAGGATGGATTACTAAGGGATGGGTGCCCTAGTTAGGATAAGGTGGGGGATAGGATAACTAGACTAGGTTAAGATAGGGTGATCATGTCTTAACCTAGGTTGGATAAGTCTACTATATAATAAGGTATGGATATGGGGGGAAAGGCTTCTAAGAAGGCATTAAAATTTAAGTTTAGGTCAAGACAACATCCATTTTTCTTCCTAAAACTTGTTAACCACCCTCACTATTCCGAGTGATGAGTAATGTGTGAGGAAGAGGGAGGGAGTGAGGAATGATGATGATGAGTATTGTGAAAGCCTAGGCTGATGGGGGGATTGGATGTATCATGAAAAGGCAAGATCACAAGAAAAGACCATTGCATCATGAGGAAATGAGCTACCCAAGTGCATCCAACCAAGTAGCTATGGAAATGGAGGTAGAGGACCCCATTTTGCATGTCATGTGTTTCAAGTGCGAGTTTTTTACTTGGGGCCACACCTCCACAAGAACTTATTCCAACGAATTTTTATTTTCTTAGGTTCGACCAAACACCTAGTTGATGTTGGTGGTGGTCATGGTGTGGTGTGACCTACCATCACCACCATCACCATTGCCGTTGCTTTCTTAGCTTTGTTAAAATAGGTATATTAAACTAATGGGTGACGATGGTTGTTCAAGTGATTTTGTTGAGCGTTCCATTCAAGGGCAAAGGTGGGAAGAGGTACATAGATCTTGTGTTAGGCTTGGTAAAAGGAGTAGAAAAGGAGGAGGAAGAGGAGGAGGGGACTAACTTGAAGAGGAAATAAAAGGTTTGCCTTCTTGTGTGAGAACAAAGGAAATAAGAAGAAAAGGATCGGTCTCAAGGAGCTTGAGTAGGTAATGGTCGGTAGTAAGGCTATGAATTGAAGGTGAAGAAATCAAAGAAAAAAGGAAAGAAGGTAGAACTACTTATAAGCAGCTTGTACATAGGAGAGTGTTGTATCAAGTATGAGTAGGAGCTTGGTTGGAATAAGAGATCCACAACTACGGAGTAAGGACTTTAATGTAAATCTCTTTTCCTTTTTGATGTGTAAAGCTTTGATTTGATGAATCTTGTTCCAATTATTACATGTTGTGTGTGTGTGTTCTTGGTTGCAATTCACTGGTTTAGGGTTATGATTAGTTATAAATGAGTAAGGGGACATGGTTGTGGACATGGAAGGTATTTATTGTTTTGATCAAACAAGGCAAGATGGAGTAAAATATATTTGAAAAGAAAGAGAATTTATTTCCTAATTGTGACACCTAGAATTTATTTCCTAATTAGAGGCCTTTTGGATGTTCTCCAAGGGGCAAGGGGGAATGGCCCAAAGGGTCAAGCTAATTTTGTGCTTAATAATTGAAATCTAAAAATATATACATTTGGGTCATAAAGACAAATTCAACTATAATTTTGAGAAACTCAATCAATGAACCAAAAAATCTAGTGATTTGCAATGGAAATGGCATTCAACCATTTTTTCAAAGAAAAAAGTTGGGTATGCTCACAACCACTCGTTATGTTATTTAAGAAAGCAAGCAAGTAGTCCAAACATCTTTCCCTAAGCATTTTCAATGTGGACATCAACCAACAAATAAATATCAAACTTTATGTAACTCCACAACAACATAAAGCAACTTGAAAATTCATGCCAAATACAACATCAACAACAAGCACCTTCAAACACTTATGTTAAGTACCCAAATAAAAATTATGAAAACTATCAAAGTTTTCAACATTGGAATCATCAAGCAAAATGTAATCAATGAAATGATCTATCTAAAATGATCTTTGAAATGGAAATAATTACAAAACAACTCAAAGCAATGCTACACATATAAACATATCTACCTTGGGAAAATCCACAAAGAAGAAGAAACTACATTGGAGAAGTTCAAAGAAGACGAAAAAATTATGTTCCAACACCACAAAGAAAGCCAATGTGTGAAAAAAACTTGAATGGATTGGAGAAAAGAACCTTACTTGGATAGGAAGATGTTTCATCCACTTATGAGGAATGAATAGTTAATGGATGTATAGACTAGTGGTGGGAATGTAGGACCCATTAGTGTGTTAGTAGTACATTAACGTTAGACATTCCACTATGGAAAGGTGTGACCTTTCATATGTCACAACCTTTCAACTCTTAGTAATTACAAAAATAAAAGTTATTTAATTAATACAATATATTTATTTCATCCTTGTTTATTTTTTGTCTCTTGTATGATTCTCGCAATCCAAGTTGTTAACTGTTGCTTTAAGCTTATTCAAGTGCTACTCCATTGTATCAAGCAATTATATTCGAGACATGAAAAACCTATTATTGTTTGATTTACAATAAAGACCATAAACAACTAACTATTTGATTTTTAGCAAGTCTTAGTTGGAACAACTCAACTTAAATTTTACTTGTGTTCCTAAGTATTTTCCTTTGATGTAGTAATCGATTTTGGCCATAAACTTCTAAAAGAACTACTTACATTAGATTTCAACTACCATTTAATCTAACAAGAGATTGAGTCCTTTTTAGTTGAGATCAGGAGATTAACATGAAGATAGAAGTTTGAAGATGGTTGATCAACTAATATGGTGAGAGAGCTTAAGCTTCAAATTGTTGAATTATGTTTATGTCAATTTGAGGTTCATATACAATGCAGTTTTTGTTTCTAATTGCTATGATTCTTATTGTTAGTGTAATTTTTCAATGATTTGTGTGTAGGTATTTTACACATAAATGTGTTCAAGAAACTTGTAATTGTGTATAACTACGTATTTTGTAGGAGGGTACATGCGCTTTCTTGTTGTCTTTTCTTGTTTTTAAGCCTCAATGTGCTCCCAAAAGCTTACATGTCTAATAGCTTTTTGGTTTATGTTGCAATTTGTTGTGCAATACCTAACAATCAAAGAATTTTTTCGTAGGTTGGGGAATTTGTTTATGGAAACCAAAGAGAGGATGTTAGCTTAATGGCCTTATAAGCAAGTACAGTTGGGTGGCCTCCTTAGCCTACGTGTTTAGTGGCTTGTATGTTCTACTTGTATGAATTCATCATGTAATTGATTTTTTAAACTCCGATGTAAGGCTTCTAGAGAAAATGGCATCCATAATAAAAGAAGCTGGTATAAACCCTCAAAACAAAATGGATCAATTGTGCATGGGTTTAAGGTAAAAGATTTTCTTAGCTCCTTGTGGAAATCAACTATCATACAATTGGTGAGACTTGGAAATTTTCTTAATTGTCTTAATTAAAACATCAGACATGGGAATGTGCAACAAGGAAGTAGGCTAAAGTTAGTTGTCTTTCACCTAGTGTGAGTTGTCACTTCTACAACACTAAAAAGTTTGCTTTTAGTTTTGTTTTTCACCATTCAACAACAGTGTCGGTGGATATACACGCCATGCTAGCTATGCCTACCAATTGGAATGAGATGAAAATAGGTATGTAACAAAAAATTGGGGATGTGGATATGGATGGGATAATAATGAAGCTAGACAATCTCAAGCAAGAGCCTAGACAATGGGTCCAACCATATTTTGATAGGTTGGATAAACTATTCAAGAAAGGAAAAATCAAGGATGATGAGTAAAGGCGTAGATTCCTTGCACATATGTGCCTTGAAATTAGAAAGTTATGCATGGTGAGAACCTATGCAAATGTGGAGAAGATGTTGGCAACTGCTAAAACATGGCAAGAATGTTGGGAGAGTTGGGAGAAACTCCTTTTGAACCCCTCAAGCAAAAGTAGGAGGAAGGCGTGCATAGTGATACAACATTGGAGAAACAAGTGATTATTTTGAATGAATCATTTGTCAATTTCTTTAAAGGGTCATCATTAGGTGTTGGAGCAATTCCATCAATGACTAGCAATTTTACTGTGTGTTAGATTGCAAAGCCAATGGTCACATTACCACCACTTGCCCGGGTATAGGTGACCTAAGCCAAAATGTGTGAAATGTGGTCTAACGCATAAGTCAAAGAATTGTGGAATAAAATGTGGATACTACTCTAGTATGGGACACATAAAATAATGATGTTGGAAGCGTGGGAAAGATGGTAAAACATCATTTGCTACCAACAATTATCTAGAGGTTTTGGTTGAAGATGAACATGCTACTTTGGAGTAGACGAACAAACTTTGCGAAATGAAACATGACATTTTTTTGGGGGCTAGAATTCCAAGGAGGAGGTTATCTATGGAAACTTTAGATGCTAAGGGTTTGGAAGACAAGGAAGCTAAACATGTAGATGTTGGTAAAAATTCGAATGTTAAATCCAAAATACTCAATGTAAAGAACCTTAAAACCCTAAACCCTAAACCACTTCATAAAGGGAAAGATTTATTTATCCCCTATGGAGACCATTTTGGTGATACCAAGAGAATTGGAGTCTATGGAGAGTTTGGTCAAGCTAGCCAAAAAAAAAAAAGATGAAGGGATGAAATCTATCAACCTAACCAAGGTTAAAGGAATGCATGTTGTACATCCCAACAGATTATTGTGGTACAAGAACTAGGATTCATGCATATGGTCATTGGGTCTAAATCATATCAATTGCATCTAGTGTGGTGATTCAAACATTGGGCAGGATTACATAATTACATATGTCTAATGTTTGATGACATTCATGATTATAGATATTAACAATTACAACATCCTTTTAAGTCTTGATTTTTTGATTGATTTTAATGCCATTGTTGATGTGGAGAAATGGTTATCTAAGTCAGACAAGGGCTAGATAACAATGTTCAAGTTCTACCATTGAACATGGTAAACATATTGCAATTGATTGCGGAAAAGAAGAATAGTGAAAAAGAACAAACACCAGATGAAAATTTGCAAGTGTCGGGTATTGAACCTTAACCAATATAGATGTCAAAAGAATTGCCAAACATGCAAGAAGGTAGGTTGGAATTGTCTTATGACGATAATAGCTCGAACTCATGATTTGAACAATCTGATGAAAAGATGAAAGAAAAAGTAGAGGTTGAACAAGCTAGGGTGTTCCTATGTTACAAACTAGAAATAGTCGAAGGTTTGATGGACAGTGGGGTCAAATCTTTTATGCAAAAGGAGGTCCAAATCAAATTTTGAATTTAATCTTGGAAAAATAAATGGACAATTTGATGTTTGGGGAAATATTAGACACAAGTGACTTTGAGGATTGGATCAGGTGCATTTATGAAGAGGATGAACATAGATGCGAACAATTCATGAATGACCTTTTGATACTTGATGTGTTCCAATTGGAATCATGTGCTAATAATCAAAATGAAGCGACCACAACCAAGGTGAATGTGGATGCAAAGGAATGTTGGAATGAAATCAAATTTAAATAAAGATTGATACAACCTTGGTAAACATAAGACTAACCTATTGTGGAAGTTATTAGAGTAGTTTCTAGATTGTTTGCTTGGCACAAAGGTGAGTTGGGATGCTACAAATATGGAGAACATGTGGTGGATACATAGGGATTTCCACCTTGTAGAACCACACCAAGTTGTCTTTTTTTTTGGGAGGAAGTTGAAGTTAAAAAATAGATCGATGCTTTGGTTATGTTGGGAAAAATGAAGCCCAATACTCCAGAATATGCATGCAAAATAATTATAACTATAAAGAAGGATGGCAATCATAGGTTTTCTTATGATTACAAACCATTGAATTTATAAACTTGACATGATGCATTTCCAATGCCATTGGTTGATGATGTTATGAATCAGTTCAACAAATCTTAATGGCTTTCTATTTTGGATTTGCAATTAAAGTTTTGGCAAATCAAAATGGTGGTTGAAGATGTGTAGAAAATGGATGTGATTGCCAAATTGGGTTTATTTGATTGGATTGTGATGCCATTTGGCATGAAAAATGCTACCATCATTTTTTCTCACATGATGATGACGAAAATATTTGGAGCATGTATGGACAAGTTCCTAAATTTTTTTGTTGATGATTTGAATGTTCACAATCTAATTTGGGAGGAGCATATCGAACATCTCTGATATGTGTTTATGAGGTTGAGGGAAGTAAACTTGAAACTTATCCCAAACAAATGTGACTTTGCAAAAACCAACTTGACATTTCTTGGTCATATAGTAAGCCAAGATGGTACACAATTTAACCTTAGGAAAATCAAAGCCGTTATTGAGTTTCTAATTCTTATTTCTACGATAATCATTAGCATTTTTGGGACTAACTAGCTATTAAAAAATTTATGTAAAAGGATATTCTCGGATGGTTCTATTATTATTTGACCTTACTAAGAAAGATAATGTTTTTGATTGGAACCCTAATTGTCATAATTCTTTTGATTAGTTGGAGGCTAACTTGATTTTTGCTTCAATTATAAGGAGGCCCAATTTCATGAATGCATTCATTCTTAATGTTGATTGGTTTATATGAGGGGTAGGAACTATTCTATCATAAAAAGATGGGGAAAATGAACATGTTATTGCTTACGCCAATAAGGGGCTTTCCCATGTATAGAAAAAGTTTCACCTAATGGCATGTGAATGTTAGGCATTAATATGGGGTGTTATGCACTTTAGGCAATATTTACACCGGAATTATTTTTTGTTGCGGACTAACCATAAACCACTAGAATGGTTGGTTATAATGTTGGATGTAAATAATAGGAGGGGCAAATGGATTAATACCTTACATGATTTTAGCTTCAAAATTATTCACAAAGCTAGATCTAAACACACCAATGTGGATGCACTAAATAGGAACATGGTTGATGTTGTTGAAGAGGAAGATGAAATACAAGATTGCAAACTACTACAATTGAACTAGAAATCTAATGAAACTTTTTGGACATGTATATGGAGTTCAAGAATGGGAAGGGTATTGCAACATTTGGGAAGTCACAGCTTATTGAATAATTTATTCATGGTGGATGTTGAAGGAGTTGAGGAGATTGAAGCTCTAAATGCTTATGTTGTGATTGTTGATGAGGTTGTAATTATTCCCTATTGCCTTTGGGGAGAAAACTACTACCTCTTCTACCCCTTACAAGTTGTTGCATGCTTATTTTCATTGAAACCCCTTTAAATTGACATGAACTTCCCTAGTTAGAATCTCATTTGGAGTCTAAACAATCTTTTAATTAATTTAAGACTTTACAAAAGTTTGAAAATTCAAAAAAAATTCTACAATGTTAGTTTTTTTTCAAAACTTCGATTATAAATGACCTTGTGGCCACCAAGACCACAAGAAAAAACACTAAAAAAATTTAATTTACATGCAATGTTTATAAATAAAACTTTAGGGACACCATGGTAGGTTTTCTAAAAGAAAGTTTTCCTAGATCAAACAAATTTTTTAACATGTACAACAAAATTTATTAGAAAAGTTTATAGATACTAATTAAATTTAGTGGCCATAAGATTGAAAAAAAAAAATTGATTTCTTAAAGAGTTTTGGAAATAAAAACTCCAATACTAATTTTTTTTAAATACCTTAAAAACTTAAAATATCTAAATTTGAAGGATAAATCGAAAGTTAATGTCAAATCCTCAAAGTATCAAAATACTTATTATTTCTCATGGTAAAAAAGTAGCAATATTGACATCATTTCAAAATAAAACCTAGAGAGGTCAACATTGTTTTCTCTTTTTCAAAACTTTAAACATTATCATGTAATTTGCAAATAATAATCCAAACCAATTACAAACAAAATTCAATACTATAAAACAAGGGAGGATGAAAACAAATACTAATGTACAAAAAGTTATAACAAAAAAAATGACTTGAAGAATAAAATGATTTAGATTGCATACCTAAAGGTTAATTATTGCGAACATTGTCATTATCATTATGCATATATTGAACGAACTAGTAATAATTCTTTAAAGAATAATTTAAACAAAGCTTAGATTATTTGACCATACAATCATAATGAACATGAAGCATTTTTGCCAATGGCAATTCAAGCAACAACAACCACAAACATGATGTGAAATCCAACCATTGCACCTTGTTCTTTGACAACATTTATCCTTTAAATGATTTTTTAAAAATCACTCCACTTTAGATTTTGAAGCGCCTTGCTACTTGTTCATCGTTAATTAGTAATGTTTTATTTTCCTTACCATAAGGTAGGCCACAATAATTATAATACATTCTTTTCAAATCCTTCAGATAGTAATATGACTTAGAAAAAATTTGACTACATGTTTTGGAACATTGTTCATGTCCCTAAGTAAAAACAAACTATTCCAATAAATTTTCAGGAAAGAACTTTTAACATGTCCTCAAGCTTCATACAAGACCAAATTGCAATGTAAAAATAGTTGAAAGCATTAAAGAAGAAATTCTTGAATGCAACTCTCACTTCCACTTTGCTCCTATCAATATTTCTTCCAAAGACTTGTTCATTCCCATTTCAAATAACATAACGTGGGAAATAACATAAGACATTGTTGACGTTAAACATTATCAATTTTTTGAATGTAGTAGATTACAAGAGTAAACATGAACTCATAATTGAAATAGAGTTCAAAACCTTGATTTATAAGAAAAAAAATGTTAATGAAAAAAATATGTGGTTTTTTTTCATATAAAAATATCTATAATTTGAAGAATTCACGTGAGATTAACAAAGAAAATGCCTTGTAATCACCAAGCGATTTGTTGAAAATAAAATGAGAGAAGGTAAACATTTGATACAAATTTTAAACTATATATTAAAAAAACATAAACATTGTGGGGAAGTAATACAAACAAAAAGATTGAACTACATTAATTAGGAAAGTTCACTAGAAAAAAACATGCCCAAAAATCTTTTGTTGGAATCAATTACAATTTAACCATATTTTTTTAATTTATATTTTACATGAATCAAAAACCAATTCTAAGTTGTTATAATAGGGGAAAAATACAATATTACATTTTCATTCTAAAATATGTGTTCCCATATAATTGGGAACACACTTGGTGCATAAAAATGAAAACAATAATGACATCCAACACAAAATTGAGGGTGAGAGTATGCTTAAACAATGCTACACATGCAAAACTCGTAAAGCCATTGTTGATGAGTACTTATTTAGAATTGTATGTGCACAGGAAGGCACATTGAGTTGATCATGTAATTTGTTAACACAATGTTTATAACCACTACTCACAATGCTAGAGAAATTGGGTAAGCCTAAAAGTCGTAGTCTAGCTGTTGGGATCACTGAACTATGGAAATATTGTTCAATGCTTAAATTTTTGAAGAATGAAATGAAACTAATTTAAATGTGATATGATAATTCATAAAATAATATGGGAAGAAATTGAAGAACTTAGTTAAATGAAACACTTCCTGTAACAACAATTTCAAATCCATGCAGTGGGAATTTGAGATGCCCATAAGCACAAGGGAATGACAAGTGTAGAAAGGGCTTCAAAAAGGAGACTTCCCTACATATCTGAAGAAAAATGAGGAAAGGATACCTTAAGTTGCATTGTTGAAGATGAGACAAGGTGGCCTTTGAGTGCCCTTCCAAAGAATTAAACCCATTACCTTCTATTCCTACCCCTACATCACTAGCCTTAAGTGTGGATATTCCAAAAAACTAGACTTACTAAAAACAACTTTGATAACCAAAGAAAAATACAAATTAAATCAAGCAAAATTGCTTTAGAGTGTAATGAAACAACAAAAAGAAAAGCAAAAAAAAGGAAAGAAAATACATGAAGAAGAAAAGTTAGATGGTTATGTTACCAAAGGAACATCTATAGTTTGAATGTCAAAGGATGGCATGGCACTTAAAAATTTTACCAAAGGTTTGAGGAGGTGATAATGTTTTATTTGTGCCAAGTCAAATCCCCTTGGAATCAAATATAACATCAAAAAACAAACACAATATAGGAAGAAAAAGATCTTGATGCCATCTTGGTTGAATTGGATGGTCCACTTAAAGGAAGAGCATTTGAAGAACTATGATAATTAGAAACAAAAGTTTTCATAAGGGAACAAATTGGTTTGGGAAACACAAAGAGGATACTCCTACAAATAGTCAAGGTAGGAACAAAAAATAACATGCACACATCAAGTCCTAATATAATGTATACACCTAATATAATCATCCTCTAGATGAATGATATGTATAAGTTGAGGGTATATTAGTTCCAGTATCCCCTTGTACACACAAGACACACAAGATATAATAGCTTCAAAGATCATATCTTTGGGCTATATAACTATAGAGTGTCGATTGCACATTAATTTACTTTAATCATATACATTCAATTTGTGATTCAATCATACATGCACACAATTTAAGTTTCTTAATCCTAATCAATTTTCTTAGAGATGAACTATAATATGTTCTATGACTATTCTTTTTGTAAAATTTGTTTATGAATTGATTCAATCATAATCTAACTTTTTGTTTCAACATTTTTAAAATTGAGTCTACTTTTTCATTCTTCAAATTTAATTCAACCTAAGGTGTTTGTAAACATATTGACATGTTATTCTATTTTTTTTCTTCTGCTTTCTTTTTTATAATTTGTCAATCTACTTCAAAATGTTTAATTGTTTTATCATGAAAAACCATGTTTTAAAAAGTTTAAGGGCATTCTAATTGTCACACATGATTATTGTCCCTCATGTCTAGTCCTAGTTCATGCAATGGTTGATGAATCCATATAGCCTCACAACAACAATTTGCTAACAATCGATACTCATATTCACATGTTGAATGTGAGACTAAATTTTGCTTCCAACAACACCACGAAATGGGTGGAGAGCCATCAAGGAAAAAGTAAGTTGTTGTGGAGGTTGAATCATCTTAATCAAAGCTATAATTTGCATTAGAGAATTCCCAAAACTACATATCTTCCCCCTTGTCGAAGAAGATGCCAAGTTACATGTATTTCTAGATGTAACAAATTTTTAAAAATGCAACATGAAGATGCTCGGAATGGGGCTCATGCATATGTCAACGAACAATGTTGACAATATATTGTAAGTTAGGTAAAGTCTTGGTCAAATAATTGTAATTACTTATCGTGCATTGGTATATCGTAGCATTGATTGTTTTAGTGTTAGTGTCACATCATAGACAAGTGTTTTCATGGATGGGAACATAGGTTGATGTGGAATCAATCAATGTGAAATTCATGAAGGAGGTTATTGACATAAGACATTTGATGAAATAAGAGACCACACTTGGTGCGCTTGAATTTGATACCATGATACTTTCACACAAGGCCTAAATAAATCATACAAAAATGTGCCATGAATTGAGACTTGAGGTTGGCTATTTCATGTTCGTCATTCCTTATAATAAATAAATCATCAACATATAAGATCAAAATGATGAATAGATTGGCAGTTCGATAATAATAAAGGTTAGAGTTGACCAAACACTTAATCAAGCTAGCTTGGAATAGAACATTTGATCCATTATGGAGTACCAAGCACATGGGCTTTATTTGAAACGGTATAGTGTAGTGTAATGTCTAAGGACAAAAACATTACCAAAATAAAGGGCTTGAATGATTTTGTAATGACACCCACATTTTGGTAATGCCTTCATCCAGAAGTGTTACCATACATAAAGAAATTGCCAAAAGTTTTACATTTTACAAAATTTATAGTCACAATCATTAATAAAAATCTTGTTGTTCACAACCAATTACTTTGCAACTAGCATGCAACTGGTTGTTGTTTGTAATTATATTGGTCATGTTCGCAACTACAAATTTGGTACCATATAATTTTTGTGCCATACAATTGTGTGTGCAACTAACATGTAACTAAATGAGTACAACATGGACACGTGTCATAAAAATAATGGCCTAAATTAATACATATTTAATGTATCTACATAAGCTATGTATAGTAGTATTATGTACTTCTAGTATTAAAATTAAACCCATGCTAAAGTTAACCTAAACTTACCGTGACTTAAATTAATTAAAAAACTATACTATCCATGGCTAAATTAACTAGGAAGTTACATTAACCATGACTAAAGTAATAGAACATTAAATCGACCATGGCTAAATTAAATTAGGCTAAACTAATTATGGTTAAATTAAATTAAGCTAAAATAACCATTTAAAAATTAAGTTAAATTAAACTAATTCAACTAAATTAAATTAGGCTAAACTAACCATGGTTAGATTAAGTTAGTTTAAACTAAATTAAGTTAAATTCAATTATGTTAAACTAACGATGACTAAATTAAATAAGGCTAAACTAATTATAGCTAAACCAAATTAAACTAGACCAATTAAACTAAATTAAATTAGGCTAAACTAACTATGGTTAATTAACCCAATTTAAATTAGGCTAAAATTAATTATGGTTTAATTAAGTCAGGCTAAACTAATCATCAATACATTAAATTAAACTAAATTAAATTAGGTTAAAACTAACCATGGTTAAATCAAATTAGGTTAAATTAATTATGGTTAAATATAATTAGATTAAACTAAATATGATTAAATTAAGTTATGCCAAAAAAAATATGGCTAAATTAAATAATGTTATACTAAATATGGTAAAATTATTTTACCCCAAACTAATCATGGTTAAATTAATTATGGCTAACCTAAATTAAGATAAATTAAATTAGGCTAAAAATAATCATGGCTAAATTAAGTTTTGCTACTTTAATTATAGCTAAATAACATGAAGTTAAATTAAATTAAGTTAAAATAAATATGGTTAAAGTAAGTTAAGCCAAAATAATTATGGCTAAATTAAGTTTGGCTAAATTAACCATAGTCAAAATATGTATGTCAAGTTTTTTATTTTTATTTTTCAAATATATTTAAATATTTTCTTTGGCAAGTAGACTTATTTTATTTTATTTTATTGGAATTTTCTAAAATTTAAATTCAATGAATTTTTTTTTTCATAATTAGTGAATATGAAAATATTATTACTTAAATATTATGGGCAATGAATAAATAAAATAAATCTAAATTAATAGTTAATAATAATAATTTTAAAAAATATTATTCAGAATTAATTCATATTTTTTAATTCTTAAATATTATAGGTAATCAAAGCTATTAAAATTTTATTGAAATTGGAATCATATTCATTAGTATTATTATTCATTGCCTAATAATAATAACTAGTGTTAATAGGAATAATTATCATAAAATGTTATTATAATTAATTTTTAGATTATTAATATATTTAAAACCATAATAGTAATATTATTTTAATATTATTAATTATGTTAATATACCTATGGCTAATAGGATACATTAGTTAACTTATAATTTAAATATTCTGACATGGGTTAGCTACCTAGGTATTAACTTAAATTAGGTATTAATGTTATAATATTAAAATTTATTATAAGCTATAATAATAATTAATTATATTTTTATTATAATGATCATGATAATTAATAATTATTATATATTAGAAATATTTTTCAATAAGTATTATATATTTAAATCTTATCATTTATGTTAAAATATTTATGGTAAATATGCTACACTAATTAACCTACAAGACTTACCCCAACATTCTAAACTAATTATTAATTTAAACTAGGTAATAATTTTAAAATAATATTTTCATTATTAGTAATCATAATTATTAAAAATATCCTACAATCATATTTGAAGTGCAAAGGAAAAGGAGTAATGAAAAATTAACAAGAAGAAAAATAAGGTTTTCATGTTACAAAATGTTTTTTTTTCTTTTTTTTCTCTTTGGACCCCTCTTACTTTCAAATCTCATAATTTTCTTATTTCTTAATCATTTTAAACGATTTAAACTGTTATAGGAGCGCCACCTAAAGTTTTACAAATCATCTTGAACTCTTTATAGCAATAGAGGAACATACAAGGAAATTTTGGAGTGTTTAAGAACTGGCCTTTGTAGTGTTCAATGGTTTGGAGTTCTTGACCCCCTTTACTTTGGGGTGCCATAACTTTTTCATTTCTAATTTGTTTTTGACGATTCTTAGTGTTAGATGAGCCAAAAGGAGGAATTTGACTTTTGTTTAGACACCAAAAGCAAGGGAACCCTCCCCGGGCTAGCTACCTTAATATGTCATCAACTTTTGTTTGGACATTAAAAGCAACACAACCTTCCTTGGGCCGATCTACCCTAATATAGTAATTGCATTTAATGTGCAACTAAGTTGGTTCATGAGGTTTGCAATGGAATTTTTTATTTCACATCTTTTGGCTTCCAATTCAATTTTGGACAATATATAAGTAGGTGCATTAACCTTGTATTAACCAAATAATAAGTGCCATTGGGAATGAGTGAGTAAAAAGAATTTAACCGTAATTAAATGGTTAAATTTAAAACTAAAAATTGGATTATTTTAAACCTACTTATATAGTTTAAATTTTTAACTACATTTCAACCTACTTACATACCTAGGTAAACCTACCTACCTAGTAGGGCGTAATAATTACCTACCTACCTAAGCATCACGTGTCAACATCCTATTAACCTTAAATTGGACGATTTAGATTTCATTAATTAATATTTTAAAATTAAAAATAGTTGGGCCTTAATTGCCACATGTCATCATATAATTGGTGTTTAAAAATGAACATGTGTCAAATGGTCAATGAACGTTCCATGGTGTGCCACATGTCATCATCCTAGTGGTAAAAACTTTAACAATTTATATTAATCCAATGACTTTTTAATTTTGAAAACAGAAAAAACAATTAAAAAGTCACATGTGTCTACAAGCAATTTGTCCAATTTTTAAACACATGTCATATTTTGATTAGTTGCATTGTAGTTGTAAAAAGAGTTGCATATAAGGTGTAATTACATTTGAATTGGTATGCATGGATGAACGTGTATTTACAACCATATATAGACGTACATGTTGCACATGTAACGTTGCATGCAATTGAATGTCATGTGCAACTTGTTTTAAGTAACTACACGAATTTGTAGTTGCATGTGTTGCATGCAATTGAATTTAGTTACAAAACTTAGAATTTGTACTAGTGAATACACGAAAACAAAAAAATAAAAATCATAAATATTCAAACTCTGAATTGAAAAAAATGTGAAAACAAGAAATTGATTGATAGAATATTAGTACAATAAGCCTCGCTAAACTTGCTTTGATGTATTTTTGGTTGATTACAATATGATTTAACTATAAGTCTTTATTGTTGACTATAAACTCTTACATCATGTTTTGCAACTGGATTGTAGATTACAAAATGCAAGTAGGTGTTGCCTCCATTAATGTGAAGAATATATTTTTTCAAATGGATCAATGAATTTTTAAATCAAATTAGAATGGTCAAAGACTTGTTTGTATCCCACTTTATGAAACATCTAACTAGTTTCTCATATCAATAAACGACATAAGAAATCTTCAAACACCAATTAGCAACATTAATAATATGTCAACATACTCGTAGTTCAACACTCCAACCACAATTTTCATAAATCCATTCACTTCACTCAATGACATTCTCTTAATATTTGCACAACCAAATAAAATGTAGAACAAACATTTCACAAAACAAATTCAAAAAAATTAGAACAACGATTACATCATTGAGAATACTTACTTATAATTCCATGTTTTTCTATTAACAAAAATAGGATCAACTCATGGTTTCATTAACCTTGAACTGTTTACAAACTCAAAATTGTTGGAGTGCAATTTATTCATGTCCTTTGCATTCAATTGTTACAACAAACTATTTTTTCTAATGTAGAGGTTTGCGCTAGCATAACAATACTAATTTTGCTAACACAATGTGCAAGTTCTATGTAGATGTTCCCATAATGCTTTTGCACAAAATAAATGAAAAGGAAAAAGAGTTCGAAAGAATGTGTTTTATTGGAAATATAATGAACGGTTGTAATGTCATCTTTCCATTTAGAGATGAAGAATGATGATCAAACCAAGTTACAACCTAAAAAAACTTTAAATTGAATGGTGTAGATCATTCAAGATTGACACTACAAATAAAAGTGAATAAATGGAACTAAAACAAGATGAAAAGTATTTCGATGAAACATGTATGTTTTCATCTGAACTAGACAAATATAATATTTTATAGATAATCTTACATTACCTTAAAGATAAGCCTATATTTCATACCCTAGATTTAACAGCTACGATTAGTTAATTGTTTAATCCAATGGTTAGAAATTTGTACCTATTTCCCACAATCTTGATAATGCAAAAAAAAAAAGTTGCCTTTACATCATTACTATTTGATATAGTATTTAAAGTAGTGATTCAGATTAGTTTGTACAAAATTTATGGTGATTTTAATTATATTACTTGACAATTGATATATTTCAAAAAATCAATGCTAGTTTATTTTGGTCAATTGATGATTTCTATCTAACAATTGCAACTTTATTTTTTATTTTTTTAATTTCTTGGTAGTACACTACAATGCAAATGTCACCAACCATAAACCATCAATGATGGATAGTCTATCAACTTCAACCTACACAACAAATCCCACTTACCATCATCCTATAGTGGAGACCCAACAATCATCAATGTACCATGGAAATCCCACCAACTAACATCCTATGGTGAAGATTTCATTGACCTTAAAGATATAGCACCTTAAAACAAATAGTTTAAATCCATTGTCATCAATGGTTAAAATTTTTAAACAACAAATGGCCATTTCCATGTATGAATAGCTATTGGATGAAAACGTCATGTTTCATCCAAATTTGGAAAATAGAATAGCTCAAAACTAACTAGTCATACCTCAATTCATTTGGGCAACTAGGATTCACTAAATTTGTCATCTAATGGTCAAAATTTTAAACCTAATTTCAATAATGTTAATTATGGGATCTTGCTAACAAAAAGGCCTACAATGGAAATCCCACCAACCTTCAATCTATGGTTGAGATGTAATCAAGGTTACCCTAACGTAAATTATTAGTGAGTGATGCAATGACCCTTCTTGACAATTGATATTAAGGTTTTTCATCCATTGATAATTGAAATGCAAATCATTTTGGATGGTGGGTATGTTTCGGGATTTCTACATAAACTATTGCTTAACTACTACATCAAAGGAGTTCATTGTTGTGAAGTTTTGTAGTTTTTTATGTTGCATCAAAGGCACTCTTTCAATTGAGGTTTGTCGATATTTTGTGTGGTGTTGAAAGGGCTATGTTTTACGAAGTTGTGTCAATGTTTTTGGCATTGAAAGTGGTTTTCTTGCAAAATATATCAATATTTTTTTCTTAGCAAAGCCATTGTCTTTTATGAGCTCTGTTGATTATTTTTGTCATGTCAAATGAATCATGGAACTTTACTGATTTCTTGGCCTCTTTTTTTTTTTTGGGTTATCACTTGTGCATATTTTCTTCGTTTACATTTGGTTTTTTTTTCTTTGCTTTCTCTTATTGTTTTAATAATTATTTTGTTGTTCATCGTGTTGCAAGTGTTGATGATCTATAATTATTCAACTTCTTTTCAAATTGGTTGTGAATATTTACATGGTTGTTCTTTTGTTTTTTTTCTTGTAGTTGATGGTGATGGAGTTCCTTGTCCCCAAATCACTTGTGCACATTTCCTAAAATAAACCAAGAAGCCTATTGCTACATCATTTCTTGGTGCTACAAATCAAAATCACAATTTCTAGCTTAATTTGAAGGGATGGAGCATGCTAAGCAATCGCATGTGTGTGCAATGTCTATTTTGTTTTCCTTGAGATTCTTGTCACTCTAGAAATGAATCACAATTGTTGTTTGTTTATTTTCATTTTTCTTTTCAAACCAATTGATGATGAAGAAAAGATCAATTGTGTTTCAAGGATTTGGATGTTCAAGAGTTGGAAAATGTGAAGGATGGTGGACATTGTTGCAGTATTCACTTTGAAATTTGGGCTACCACACTTTCAATGCATGGTGAAAGCATAAGGAGTTGGATACTTCATTATTGATTGCAGAATCACATGTTTTTGAACCACAATTACTTGTCAATTATCTTTAATTTTTTTTGCTACAAATGGTGAAGAAAAATGATGATCTTTAACCCTCTACTAGGTTCTTTTTTTGCTATTGTATTTGTTTCATTTGTTGGTTTTTTAATTTGAATTTTTTTTTTCTAGTATGATGATTCTATTTTTGTGGTTAATTTGTAGCATAATTAATATATTTTAGGCATTTGGTAGAGTGATACAATCAAAAAAGGATGTGCAAGTTGCAAAGATTGGTAAATCGGGTCCAAAATTCAACATGCACATTGAGGATGCCTTTGAGAAAGTGAAATTCGTTGCAAATAAAACCATTAAAAGATCTGTGGCTACTTGCCTTGGGATAGGTATTACACTATTAAATGATATTCCTTTGTTAGAAGAAGGGGTCATGCTAAATTACGAAAAATGTCAAATCACCTTGCTTCAAGGTGTCAACTTTCATTTCGGGTATTATTGCACACAAAAGTTTGTTATTCATGGAACCCAACAATTGAAAAGGGTTAATGATATTGATTTTTTTGTGCACGAAGATGAATTTGGTCCAATTTTGAAGTGATGTTTTCTATCTTTGTCTTTTTGTAAATTTGATTTTTTATTGTTGGTGTTAAGAATTGTTGGTTTTTCTTGTCATTTGTTATAGAAGCTTTTCAATTATCTATCTTGTTTTTTGTAGGTATTAGCAAGGCTAATAAAAAATGTGAAAGTTCAATGTTGATCATTGTGTTGTGAAACACCATCAACCAACAATAAATTATTACATTACAAAGTCATCAAGATGTACAAAGTGATAATTTTGCATTGATATGCATTTGATGATGCACCTTTACTTCATCCTTTTTTTCTAACACCCAAGGTCAAATGCTTCAAGATTATAAAACACGTTTGGTTCACAAAAACAACTAGTGGGTAGGAACACTCTTGGGAAACTAAACACAAAGTTGATAGATGATATCCCAACCCTAAAAGGTAAATGAATTACCAATAAGATCGGGCGAGGCATTGCAATTTCAAGAATGGCAAAATCTTTCCCAAAACTGATTTAAAAAAATTATTAATACTCCACAATCACTACGAAATGACAACCTATATCAACTACATGCCTAAACCAAAAGGAAAAGGAAAAAAAATTGCATATGTGAACCATCTTCCAAAATTACTAACTATATTCCTAATGCCCATTTCCCTACCCTCAAATTTGTATAATAAAAATCATGTTGTTTATACCTACCTCTTCCAAGCCTAACCAGCTTACTCCTTTTCCTACATACTTACATGGATATGAAAAAGAAAATTAACATGTGCCCTTTCATGTCCATGTTATCTGTATTAAAATAATTAAAATAATTATCTTTTTCAAGCCAATCTACTTAACCATTTTCCCATGTGCATCTACATGGACATGAAACATTTGACATAAGTAAAGATGAAATACTGGGAACCTTCTGGGAAGATATAAGAAAAATAAAAAAAGAAAGGTTGTTTGGTTTGGAATGACATTACACTCATTCATTATTAAAAGCATCTATACTTGAATTATTTCTCACACTAACAACATTGTGAACCCCAAATGGAAAAAAGTAAAAAACTTAATTTTAACATTTATATATATTTTTAAAATGAAGAATCAAACCTTGGATAAAACTGGCCCTTGTTAGGGTTGGCTCTTTAAAAAAATTCAAAAATTTTAAATGGGTGGTTCAAACACCCAAGAATTGGAACCAAACACCATTGGTCGTAACTTTAGGACCAAATTCCTTCAATCAAGCATTCATTTCAAAACTTCAAAGGGCAAGAGCAATAATCCAATCAAGCTTTCATTCTGAAGGGCACACTTCAAGTCAGTTCCTCCAATAAATAATAGAAATTTAGATATTCAATAAGACTCAGAGTATCTCCAATTTCCACCCATAGCAGCAAAATGGTCTGTACTCTGTACACTAAATTTTGGATGAAGTATATAACCTTCAAAAGAGTTTGGAAACTCAATCTTGGGCTGTAAATATACTATGTACTAGTGAGCAGATGTGCTCAGCAAAAGTAGAAACAAAATTTCACAAGTTTCGGATTTCAATCAAATGACTTTGTGTCATTGTGAATTTCGGACAATGTAGGTATAATTTTTCGGAAGAGACCGAGGTTTTTTCAGAACAGACATTAGGTATTTACTTGCTTGACACTTACTATTATCTAGCTTCAGATTTGGCTACTATATTTATTATGTGTGCTTCTGCTTCTTCTTCTTGTACTTACTGCACCTCAGAGCCCTTCCATGATGAAAGGGGCGGGGTAACCAATTGACGCCATGTTCTCTCCATATAACTTTCAAAAAACCTATCGCCTGCAACTTCATGAGCAGGTACAGCAGCTTCAATCTCCATCATATCCTCCTTGCTCAGAGAGATAGCTACAGACCCAATGTTTGATTCTAGGTTAGCCTTCTTGGTAGTCCCCGGAATGGGAACCACATCACTGCCCTTGTGCATAACCCAAGCAAGGGCCAGCTGGTTCAATGAGCATTTCTTCTTCTCAGCAATTGCAATCACTCGTGCTCGCAATATCTCGTTCTTGTCCAAATTTTCAGCTGATAATTTTGGGATAACTACCTGCAGGGAGTTACACCATTTAGATTGTGATATAATTAACATGAACATGCTTCACAACAAGTTCAGCTCATCTAGGAATTCCCCAGCCTGACTACTCAAAAAAAACAATGTACTGCACAAGGTTCTAAACCAAAAAGAAAGATTGCAAAAGAAGCTCAAATCAGCTTTCCACAATAGAAGAGTTAAGAGCTGAGGTAAGAGCCTGGTAGTTAGTAGGTCAAGGAAAGATCACATACCGTCCGAAAATCACCTTCTTTTTGTTCCCTTGCATTATACCCAGCAAAGAACCCAGACCCAAGTGGACTGTAAGGTACTATGGCTATCCCCAACTCTCTGCACATGTGATCATCATTCACAGAGCTTTCAATAGAAACTCCACAGATCTCCTAGATCTACAAAAGTGCAAAGTTCTACAAAGATCCTTGTATAGTGACATGTCTAGATTGTACTCAAGCATCCACTTTGAAACCCTAGTATATCACAGGATCGTTCCTTAATAATTACTGGATTTTCAGTGGTCATACGATGGTACATTTGCAGTCAACAGCAATGCTTATTACTGTAGTAAGTTGTGAAGCTGCACAGATACTAGTGGCATGTCTATCTTGCAAAAAACTCACTAAAAGCATCATTGGGTATGCCATTGAATACTCCTTGATACTTGTTGAATTTTGTCACGGATTGTACAGAGGTAGATCTACAAGAATTTACACACATGAATTACCTGCATGTAGGAACGATGTCCTCTTCCAAGTCTCGAGTCCACAGGGACCATTCCATTTGAACAGCAGTTATCGGGTGCACAGCATGTGCTCGTCTTATATCAGATGCAGAAGTTTCAGACAAACCCAAGTGCTTAACCTTTCCTTCCTCCACCAACTTTTTCATTGCCCCCACCTGAAAAATTGGGCAAAACAGTCAACAAACAAAATTTTAAATTTATGAAAACAGATTGCAAAGTTGTCCAAGTAGTTTATGCATAGAAAGTCGCAAATCAAAGGACCCTAGATTCCTGAAAGCATCATGTGGACCGAGGGGGGACAAGGTTGAAAACTTACAGTGATTTCAATGGGTACTTTGGGGTCAACGCGGTGCAGGTAATAAAGGTCGATGTAGTCCACATCCAACCTCTTCAAGCTTCCCTCACATGCCATTCGCACCCATTCTGGGTCACCTTTTAGACTGAGAGTGCTCAGCTTATCCTCTGAGACTAACCCAAATTTAGTGGCAAGTTGCACCTTTTCTCGGATACCTTTGATTGCCTGTTGCCAAAGTTCCCATCCCCACTCCATGCCTTGAGTTTCCATGGGGTACAGAATTCAGCCAAGACTCAGTGACAACACTAAAGCTGCTGGATTGGGTTGATTCTTTATCTAATGCCAATGTTCAATGACAATTCAGCATGTTCTATAACAAGATTGAATACGAGAAATCAAACAAGCAAGAATCAAGCTATCTCTCAACCATAGACACACAACTTTCTCCTTCATAGAAAAGACAGAGATCTGTAACTAGATAGAATATGAGAAATAAATCAAGCAAGACTCAAGCTATCTTTCAACCATAGACACACAACTTTCTCTGTCACAGAAAAGACATACATCACCCTGATGGCAACTCCTAGTACGGAATCCTTATAAACCCATTCCATGCGATGAAACTTAGGATAAAATGTTTTTAGCCCACTCAAAAGTGCATTTGATTTGAGTGTTGGAATGTGCATAAAGCAGAATCCACATTTGAACAAATTCCCTAAAGGGAGGGACTGACTGGATGGAGAGCTTCACCTTGCCAACAAGAACCTCGTTGGTGTGAGGACCATATATATCAGCAGTATCAAGGAATGTGACCCCAGCATTGACAGCATATCTGATGAGCTCAATCATCTCTTCGTCTGGCTTCGGAAGTCCATAATAAGCACTCATCCCCATGCACCCCAATCCTAGAGATGATACTTCAAACCCCTCAGGGCCAAGCTTCACCTTGGGCACTGTGGGAAGACTAGGCGCCATGAAAACTGATGTGTACCCTAAAGCTCAAATTTGCTGAATTTTGCCCTGCCCTCCTCCAGACAACTACCTACCAGCTGCCACTACCTCAATCCTCCCCTATGTCACCGAACCTTGATTGATCTTCCGTTACTTGATTGGGAAAAGAACTCTCAAAAGCTCATCAAAACTTGCTTGGAGAAACAAATCTGAAGCTCCTCCTTGCAGCAGGCCTACAATACAATTACTTGGGAGTGTGTAGCTAAAACTGAAATCTGGGCGGGATGAGTTTGCTCTGGGCTGCTCGTGTTTGATAGACTTCTAAAGTTTAAAATGGTTGCTGCACCCCAAACCTTTGAAGGTTGGTTCACTTTGAAGTTCTGTTTAAGTAGTGGAAGTATGGATAGTTTGGCAGATAAGTTAGTTTAGTGTTTGGGGGCAAAGGAAAGAGCTATGGTAGGTTCCCTCTCTGAGAATTGTGAACCAAAAGCCAGCAGCACAGCATCCTTGGGGTCTGGACCCATCTATTGGAAGCCCCTTATGGTTTTCAGGAATTTTGTTTGTATCCAAAGTGGAATCATCCATAGGAAGATGTAGAAAAGTGGTGATCATGCACAGGAAGATGTAGACAAGTGGCGATCATCCCAGGAAGATTTTAGCCAAATCTGCTATAAAAAAGGAATTAAAAAAAAAATCTTTAATCATACTTCTATGTCTTTGGCTACACAATGAGAACCAAATAGAATGAATCTGGTGATTTTTCCTTTTTTTATCCCTCACTTCTGGCAACTGCAAACCTCCAGAATTGCTTTTTTTCAATTTAAAAATGTTAATTTTTCTTTTTAGCGAAATTTCACCAGTTAAGAAAAGGCTACAAGTTATGACTTAGTTGTGGATGAACCCCATTAACCCCAACTCATGTTGGGTTTCAACTTGGTAACCTATCCTGTAAAACATAGGTCCTGTAAGTAAGTAGGTAGGTAGGATACTGTAATGTCGGTTCCCACATGGACCAAAAAATTAAATCATTTCTATAAATTTGAAAATATTAAAATTTCTTGATTTTACTATGATATCCTCAGATGAGTAGTGAAATTATTCAAAGTGTAGCTTGCAATAGTTATGATGATAGGTCTTAAAACTGAAACTGAGCTAGCTAACCACCACGGTTGGCAAGGGTACTAGGACCCAACGGAAAAAAGTACATGGTAGATGTATGTGGATGGTTGGAATGTTAAGTGAGGACTAATAGCATCTCCAGCGGTGCTCAGTATGTGACCCTGCGAAAATATTTTTCACAGCCAAGTTTAGTTATGTACGCTTTTGCAACCCCACCAATAAAACTGAAACTGGGACAGCAAATAGATAGGAAAGTACTAATAGCAAACCACCTGGACCAATCATTATGATGGGCCAATCAGAAACACTGAGAAGCAGTTGGATCATATTCATTACACTCTTTTCTGCAGGTTAAACAGCGCTGCTGCGCTATTGACCAGCCACGGCAACGTACTCAATTATGCTGAGCCAAAAAAACCGGCATCTGTTGGATTTTCTTTATCCAATTTTACTGTGCAGGATCACATACAGAGGACCGCTGGAGATGCTCTTATGAGTTATTAGTAGGTGGGTGTTAAAATAGAAACTGAGCTAACCACCATAATTAGCTAGCGTACTGGAGTCTGGAACCCAACGGAATACTATTTCATACATATCGACCCATGTCCAAGTGTTTGTTTATGTTCAAATTTCTAATGTTGCATCCTATGCAAGCATCCCCAGAGGGATTTAGCATTAAATAGCAAGTTTCTAGAATGTGTCCACAACATGAAAAAAGCTGGTACAAAATATCCCCCACGCTCTAAAGTGTGAGCGAAAATGTGGTGAAAAAAATTTCAACTTTTGTTTAAAAAAGGTTGGCGATTCCCAGGCCCGGCCCACACCCCCTTCCCCCAAAAAAAGCTGTAACAAAATATTCCCTTTGCATTTCACATGAAACAATAAGGCTGCACATCATGGTGTGTTGCTGCTGTTAGTTGACTCTCGTTCCATAAGAGGAGCCTAAATAATACAACAGGAACATGATCCAACCAAGGTTTTTTTTTCAATTTTTCCAAGTCAGGTGGATGGCTACAATGTGTTTATTGTGATATGTCTAGGTGGCATATTAGTTTTTAGGCTGATGATTTCAATTGGTTACAAAAGTTTTATTTAGCTTTAGAAGTGGCAAAATAAAATTTTCTTTGTTCATAACTTAATGTCGAGAATCCAACAAGGGTTGTAAGTTCATAAGACTACCAATTTTTTCTCGTGTAAGTACAAGTGACTAATAGATGTGAGGCAAGGTAAAACAAGTGGTGACAAATTCTTCCCCACAATAACTTTTGTGGCTACTGAATCATACAAAAAATAAGTGTCATATTTTTCATTTGATATCCTCAAATGGTAGACTCCCACACATTAGAACATACTAAAATCACACCACATCTATTTCACAAATCCAAAAGAACCCAACAAATCCATATTCAGACCTTACACATCCATAATCCATTAACAACACATCTACATTTATATGGGGGTGCAAATGGGATGACATGAACCGCACCCACCTGCTTTTGGGATTGTTTTTGAGGAAATATTCATTAAAATATTTTTAAAAAGGTCTTGATAAAAGTAATTTAAAAAATATTATCATGTCAAGGTTTATATAAAAGATTTCAAAATATATGTAATTTTCAAAAAATTTGAAGTTTACTTATAAATCTTTGTAATGTCAAAAACACACATATTACAGTGCTTAATGAGTGTTTTTGAAAGATTTTTATTCATTGGATATATTTCAAATTAATTCACATGTTTTTATGATATATTATGAACCTTACTAGTACAAAAAAAAATTATATTTTCAACATAAAATTAAATTACCACTTTTAAAGGTGAAAAACTAAGCACACATTACATTTGTTGTGGTTCTTGTTAATGTGATTGCACCCATGGAACACATTAAATCCCATTAGTTTAAATTTCCAAGTCAATAATGCATTGGAGCCACCTGCATGTGTGCATACAACAAATTTCTATATGTAATAACTTTAACCAAATTGGAGTAATTTTTTTATTGCAATTTTTTTTGGGGCCTAACAATTTTTGTTTAGCATCTTTGTTGTTGTTTATCCTTGTGCTACTCGTTACTACCTAATTGACATTTTAAGTTTTAATATACCTAGCATGCAATACTGTGAATCAAAAACCATGATAGAAAATATTGAGGACCCGAATCATAACTTGGTAAAATTTAGATTTGCAACATTTGTGCAATTTTGCAATCAATAAGTTTAGTCAAGGCCTTACCTCTTGTGAGGATAGATTCTACAAAATTATTGTGTTAGGCTACAAGCAGAGTTTCTTCTTCATTGTCATTATCTATCTACAACTACCACTTCATTATTTTGAAAGAAATGCAAAACATAAAATGGGTCCTAACTATATATCTGAAAAAGTACATGAAGTTTTTGTTGGGCTATGGTTGGAGCAAGGTTTATGCACATAATCATATGGAGAAATGCATATCAAAAAGTTGAAATTGCAAAGATGGAGTAAACATATAATTCATTGTTCACATTATGTTGAAAAAGTTTTTGTGTAATTACATTGCATCTTTCAACACATACAACACACAATGCACTCCCTTCTTCCTTTATTATTATGTTTCTACAAACAAATTAAAGGTCACAAAGATGAATTCCTTCACCTCATTTGTAGTAGGTGAAAGCACATTAAGGGTGAACCACTTTTGTTCAAAAAAGGTGATGTATAATAAGTATTATAATACATAGTAAACTAAAATCTTGATGACATCCTTTGGTTATCATAAACACAAGTAAAAAACTTAAAAATTTGCACAACAACATTTTTGAACTCAAAGTTCATTTTGAGTCAAAATTAATTTTGATCCAATGGTTAGATGAAAGAGATTGGTAAAATCAATGTACATAGAATATATAATTTACAATTTTTCAATGGCCATAAGGCTTCATGTTTATGATTCATGAAATGTTACCAAACAAAAGAAAATTGAAAAAATAATGCAATGCCCATTTATAAAATCTCCTCATTTTTTATATGGTAGTGGGTATTTTTCTAAAAAAAGATATTATTATGCATTCATTACTAAACAAATGAAAAAAAAACACATTTTTTGAATGGAATTTCATCCAAAAACTTTAAATTTCTAAATTATCCTAAATTTAATTGATGTATATCAATATCATACATCATAAAAAAATTCACCCAAGATTTCCATCCACAACTTTAATTGTGAAGTATATATTCAAAATTTCAAACTTTGTGACAAGCATTATTTTGTCACAAATATATTCCAAATGTTCAAATTTTTCAATGTTTGTTGCATTTTTCAAAATAATTGATTAGATGAAGTTTAAAGCTAATCAAATATACTTAAAAACAAGCAAAAATAATCTAAGATGTGATGTCCATACATTACCAAAAAATTTAATTGCATAAAGATTATACATGTGACTACAATT